>VSKW01017341.1_pt1 | contig 12986 bp, 12 predicted proteins | sample 4798611 | NCBI WGS metagenome assembly VSKW01 (sample SAMN12179536, study PRJNA552185) | sponge metagenome | biome: deep-sea hydrothermal plumes; feature: spots directly above weak diffusing fluid; material: sea water; isolation source: sponge from the Crane site of a hydrothermal vent ...
CATTATGATACAACAGGGCTTCTATTAGCTTGTAAGAATGGGCATATAGAGACAGTAAAAATGGTATTTGACTATATTCAAAAACTGTTTCAAAGAGAAGAAATCAAAATAGCATTAGGAGACAAATTACTAAAAATACTCTTTTATACCGATAGTCAGCATGGTACCATTTTACAAACCTGTTTAGAAGAAAATCAAGAAGAGATCCTCAAAGTAATACTCACTTGGCCAGGACGATTAGATTTAAACTCTGAAGAAAAACTAATCATTCATGATTGGTTTTCCTTTATCAATCAAGATAACAAAACGATATTACAGTATGCAATGAGTAAAAATCATCATGATGGAATCAATCTATTACAAATATTTCAAGACAATTTTGATCAGGGTATAGCGTATTCCACACAAGTAAAGGGAAACACTCATTGCCGGAACCAAGCAACTTAATACCTTCTCAAAAAAAGCAGAGCATCTCATAAAATAATAGAATGATCTTTTTGAATTCACTCAAATAATAGCACACGCAATATAAATCATTGCTTTAAAATGCCTAGCGAACTTATCAAAACGAGTTGAAATACTTCTAAAATGTTTTAGAGTGCGTCCTCAATCTGAAAATCATGTATCGATTGATTTGTGCATATGATTGTATAGATTGATTCGTTTATTATGAGTTTTTCATGTTAATCAAATAGATAAAATCGACTTCTATCGATTCATATCATGAAGCAATAGTTAATATGACTATTCTTCATATTAAAAAAATACATACTTTTAGAAATGCATTCTTTTACTTCAAAGGAATAATTATGATTGTATAAAACGACTAACTAATTATGAATTTTAGATGTAAATGCATAGTCTACCTCTTATCTAATGAATGTATTGTATTGTATTACAGAGGAGGCAATAATATGAACTCTATTATGAATAATTTTTCAATGAAACTGAGTTCTACCTCAATCCATACAAGTTTTAATAAAGTGAACATTATTCTTAAAACGCTTCTATTAACTCAAGATTGCACAGGTCATGCTAATAAAGAAGTGATTTCAGCTCGTCTAGGTAATAAATCTATTGTTTGTAGACATTTAGCTATCAATTTTCTGACACTAATTAATGGTATTAAATCATTATCAGAGAAATATAAAACAATAAATAAAATTGAAGCGTTAGATACCGGAAATTTTAACTCATTCATAGCACTATACTGCAATCAAGGAGAGATGAATATCATTAGAAAATATGTATTTATTTCTTTAAATCATGTTATTCCAATGATGATGAAAAACACGGATTATAATACAGGTTGGATTATTGGATATGATCCTAATTCCACTTTTGAATGTATGATTTGTCATATAAAGCCAATAAATGATAGCGCACAGTGGCAATGCTCAATAGAGAATCCTTGGAAAAAAATAAAGCGATTTATAAGCCTACATTAGGAAAAATTATACTTTATAAAATATACAGCCATGGCTATATTAAATTTCAATACAACTTATCAATAGCCTGATTGTAAAGCTTTTTATATCAAATATTTCTCTTCTTTAAATCTATATATTTGAGCATTATGGCTGTCATATAAACTCTGAAGTATCTAAAATATCATAGAATTTTCAATCTTTTAGATTGAATAAGTTAGAATAATTAAAAAATGTTCTGAAATTAAAACAGGGATTATATTTGATAATGAAAAATAAAAAGACAAAAACAGTGTGTACTTGTTTTAATCAATTAGAAAAATTTTACGATATACCTCATTTCTTAACTACCAATGAAATGCTTACCTTAGTAGAACTATTATTATCTAAAAGTCAAATAGATGGTTTTACAGGCTTATTCATAGTTTTTCAAGAAGGAGATATTCAAATGGTAAAGGATATCTTGACTTTTATTCAAGCTTTGAAAACCAAGCAGTCAGCCTTAAAAAAAACTTTTGATCATATTATTCTATTTTCATATGCAATTTGGGTCTAGATTACATATCAACTTGATGGCAAAGCATTTCAATATTGTATGTGAGCTATTAACTTGGCCAACACAATTAAACTGAAACGCAGGGAATCCATATGTTACAGATTGGTTTGAATCGATTAATCATAACCAACAATCTGTATTTCAGATTGCAAAGACAGGTCATGATTCAGTTATTATGCTTGAGTTATATCCATTTCAAATCATATCGATTTTACCTGCTAAGCAAAATTTAATAGCATTAGGGCGTGTCCTCATTTTGACTTCACTCAAATAATAGCACGCGCAATATAAATCATCGCATTTAAAATGTCTAGCTAGCTTATCAAAACGAATAGAAATACGTCTAAAATATTTTAATCTAGCCAATAAATTTTCAACAAGATGCCTTGATTGTGCCTTCTCTATTGTGAAGTGCAGCAGTAAAGCCTTTTCTATAGCCAAAAAAAGCAATTTATACATGGTTTTTAGATTGAGGACACGCCCTAGATGATTATTTTGTGACTCATAATCCTTTATCGTTTGCTTTACAGCATGGATATACAAATTCTGTTGAATTATTATTATCTCATATAGATACTTATATTGAGTTATCTACTTATTTACCGCAAGATGACATCGATGTTTTAGACAATATACTGTTTGGCAGTATAATCCACCAGGGCTTATATTAGCTTGTAAAAATGGAGATATAGAGATAGTAAAAGTCATATTTCAATACATTCAAAAACTGTGTAAAAGGGAATTATTACAACAAAAATGACTAAAAATACTCTTTTATACCGATAGTGAGCAGAGTATTATTTTACAAATCTGTTTAGATAAAAATAACAAACAGATGCTCAAAGCAATGCTCACTTGGCCTGAACAATTAAATGTAAACTCTGCAGAAAAACTCATCATTCAAAATTAGTTTAATCATGTGAAAAAAATATCTCAATATACATCCTATACCCCCATATGAAAGCATGCAAAAGATAAAGATGAGATAGAATGCTTGCAGTTATTCATGAAGTTTCATCAAAATGGGTTTTTTAAATTCAACCATATCAAAAAGCAATCGAATCGTAAATGGAGATCGATTGATTCAGAAGATGGAAATAATCCTACATTATCTTCTTGTTTTATTCTTTAATCAAAATAAGGTGTTTTTCTATTCAAAAATACTATCAAGTCAATGAGTCTTGTATCTAAAAATCACGCTTAACAGGCTAAATGATCAATCAATTTTTTTCCTTTCCTGATAGATTTTAAATATTGCCCTGAACTTGAAGGGCAAGACCGTTTTTTACGTGAATTTCTCATATATTTTCTTCTATATTGCATATACGTCTTTTTTCCTATCACTGTTGTATCTTTGCCTGTATAGATGTTTTTAAGTTTTTTTATATTAAAGGAGATCTGTTCTTCTTGATATTTCACAGACAATTCATTATATATAGCCAAAATTTTTACATATCTATTGAAAGTTTCTAGGCTTATATCACTCGTTGTATCATGTGTTGAGAGGTCAGATGCTTTCTGAGTTATACTTGAATCAAATGTGCGCTTTATGCTTGCAGGCTGATGTAAAGACAGGCGGGATATTCGTAAGATTGATTGTAATTCAGGATCAACAGAGGATAACTTACCATTTTTTTCAACAGGATTCATTGCAAATGATTTTGCAACAAAAAAATAGAACATACAACCAAAAAAATAAATATCTTTTGTGATGTTTTAATAAACACATGAAAGTAACACCCATACATTGCTTGTTAATTGTTCGATGATTCAACTGTTTTTTATGCTTTTTTTCAGAACTATTTGAATGTTTAGAATAGTATCAGTGTTGATATTCTAAGATGCTGTTGTGTGAATACATATTGACATACAAATTTACATAGATGGCTATGATAGCTTGATTTCGAAGAACATAAAATGATTCAAAATAATCAGTCATATTTAAAATTTTAGATCAAGTGTCATTCTGAAAATTTAAACTACTATCATAGTATATACTATCTCAACACGAAGACGATATTTTTCATCTAAAATAAGCTTTTTATTAAAAAAAAATCGATTAAATACACATTTTTTATCCTAAATTATCGTTTTTACAATATCATATTGTTTTTTCTGTATTTCTTCAGTTTTATATGAATCCATGTCTAAAACATGTTTTTCTTAACATATTGATCAATTATTTTGTAATTAATTGATATATTTTGATCTCTTCATCGTTTTTAGGTATATTCAGTGGGCTATTATAATGACATATATTGAATATATGTCATTATTTTTAAAGTTACTTTATGAAAATTTCTGTCTGTTTTTTTAATTGAGACTCTTCAGTTATAATCGATACGGATTCATTCTGATATTGTAAAATAAGGCCTCTTAACATCGTTAAAGAAGATCTTTTTAATACCTTTCCTTATTGAAACAACAACATGATACTTTAGATAATAGACTGTCAATTTATGATCTTGCTTCTACAGTCAAATCTTTGTAAAGGATATCGAGTTCTTTCAGTTTTCAGTACACAATCATCATTTGAGGGATCAGTATTTTTATGATTTTTTAACTATAGAGATGTCATAACAGTGGCACTCCGTAGTTAAAAAAAATAGATCATATCTTTTTTCTCCTAAATAAATAATAGTATAACAATTAAATGCTGCTCCATATGTTAATAAAATGACATATCACTTTGTATTGAAGAGGCGAATCATATTTTCAAAATAGCTAAAAATATGATATGCATTGATTAAAATATGAGAGATCAAAATATGGTATCATGAGCTCACTATGATAATATGCTTGCAATGAATATTCTGCATGATTAAGATCATCACAAATTTGATAACATGAAAGGTATCGTATGGCCTTAGGCGTTTTAATTACTGATCTCAAGAGCACTGAGTTAACACAATAAGAAAAAGAACTCATTCAACATCCTCATATCGCTGGTATTATTTTATTTTCAAGAAATTATCAAAATAATGAGCAATTCAATACACTCATTTTAGAAATAAAATCAATTCGTCCTGAAATATTATTATCAGTAGACCAGGAAGGTGGCTTAGTACAGCGATTTAAATCTTCAAGCTTTACAAAACCACCTGCCCCTGAACGATTAGCTATACAATACGAGCAAGATCAAGAAACTGCTAAACAATGCGAAAAATCTTTAGGAATAATCACGAGTTTTGAGTTACAACAACATCAAATTGATATCAATTTTTCTCCAGTATTAGACATTCATCATGGCAGAAATGCCATGATGAAATCCAGATATTTTGGAAAAACAGCACGAGCTGTCCGATTATATCGAAGGTGCTCATTTAATGGGCATAAATATTGTAGGTAAGCATTTTCCAGGGCACGGCTTTGTACCAGGTGATACACATATCAGCGTACCAAAAGATCACCGACACCTTCAAACTATCATCACAGAAGATATTTTTCCTTTTAAACAAGCAATCACAAAAGGTATTATGGGCATCATGCCAGCAGATGTGCAATATCCTGAAATAGATAAAAACCCTGCAACTTTTTCATCTATTTGGTTAAAAACGATATTACGTGATCAATTACAGTTTCAAGGTTTTATTTTTTCAGACTGTTTAAGTATGTCTGCAGCATCTTATGCAGGAGATTTTGCTGAACGAACGAAAAAAGCATTTACCGCTGGTTGCAATGCTGTCCTCATTTGCAATGATAGGACTGGTGCTAAATCTGCATTAAAATGGATGAACTCTCAATCTAGCCTGTTTTCAAATACAGACAAATTAATCGAAATAAAAAAAAATACTCAAAAACATAAACAAGAGAGAGCAATTATATCAAACAGCTTTCAAACAGTTACTGCAACATCATTTTATTACGATTGATTGATTAATTGATTTTGACTTTATTCAAACTAGTTATTTATTATATTAAAAATAAAAAAGCAGTCACTATCCATGATGATCACTAGGGGATGTCCTTCATCTGAAAATGAGGTATCAGTTGCTTTGTATTTTAAAATAAACGACATGTTTTTTTTGAAAAAAGTTCTAACTGATGATTAGAGATTGTTTAATTGATATTATTGAGGAGAAAATAAAAATAATCATGAAAAAAATCAATTGGCTAGATTAAAACATTTGAGACGTATTGCAATTCATTTTGATAAGATAGCTAGGCATTTTAAATGAGATGATGTATATTACATGCGCTATTATTTGGGGGGAATTCAAAATGAGGAGATTCAATATGATTATCATGTCTGTTTAAGATCATGATGTTGCATTAAGAAATGCATACCAAGTATTTTCCAATAAACAGGCAACTGTCATAGGACCTACGCCACCAGGCACAGGTGTAATCCAACTAGCTTTTTTAACTGCTTGATTAAATTCAACATCTCCACACAAAGTACCATTTTCTAATCGATTAATGCCGACATCAATCACAATCGCATTTTTTTTGATCCAGTTGCCTTTTACTAAATTTGCTTGCCCAACAGCGGCAATCACAATATCAGCTTGATTCACCTTGTGTTCTAAGTTTTTAGTAAATCGATGTGCAATTGTAACCGTACAAGCAGATAATAATAATTCCAACGCCATGGGTCTACCTACAATTTCTGAGGCACCAATAATTAAGGCATCTTGGCCAGTTAATATCGTTTTTGTATGCTGTAATAAGGTCATAACGCCTTTTGGTGTGCAAGGTTTTAGCAAGGGTCTTCGTTGGCATAATCGTCCCAAATTATAAGGATGAAAGCCATCAACATCTTTTCTAGGATCAATTTGCTCTAATACATTACTTTTATTAATATGCGAAGGCAAAGGCAGCTGAACTAAAATGCCATGCACATGAGCTGTGTGATTCAAGTCTTGAATGACTTGAATCAGTTTAGATTCAGGGCAAGTTTCCGGTAAATCATATATTAAGGATTGAATGCCAACATACGCACACGCTTTTTCTTTTGCTTGAACATAAGTAGTTGAGGCTGCATGATGACCAACCAAGATAACAACTAGTTTAGGTTGTATTTTTTGAGAAAAACATTGACACTTTATTTTTTCTTTTAAAGCATTTTTGATAGTTAAAGCAATTTTTTTTCCATCAATTAGCTGAGCTGACACATGATTTCTCTTTTATACAACTTGTTTAAAAAATAATAAGATGATTTTTTTGGCGCACCCAGCAGGAATCGAACCTGCAACCTACGGCTTAGAAGGCCGTTGCTCTATCCGATTGAGCTATGGGCACAACATTAAATAGGAAATGGTCGGGGTAGAGAGATTCGAACTCCCGACATCCTGCTCCCAAAGCAGGCGCGCTACCAGGCTGCGCTATACCCCGTTAAAATTTTCTTATCTTCATAAAACCAGATATCAATAAAATAACCTGATTATGCAGTGAGGTCAATAGAAATCATACACGCAGGTGTAATTTAATGTAAAAAATAACAAAATGAAGATTAAAAATATGATTTGAAATCTATTTATTCGATTCTATATACAGCATTCATTCATCATATTCAGTTTATTTTTCAGCTAATTGATTTTTTATTCATTCGTTTAACACCAAATACCCACTAAACTCATCAATAAAAAACCAATAATAACAAATCCAAAATGTTTTAAATCGCAACATTTTTCAATCATCACAGCTCTTTTTAAACCATGCAATGTTCCTAAATATAAAAAAGTACCGGCAGCTAAAGACATGAAAATTGGCTCAAACAAAGGATAGTTTTCTAAGTAAGTAATGGTTGCAGTGCCGACTAACACCCCTAAAGGGGTCATAATTGAAAAAATAGAAAACAAAATAACGCCATTTTTAAAGGTCAGATAGCTTTTATTAATTTGAATAGCTAAAGCAAAACTAGCGGCCCACTTATGCGCCATAATAGCGGTTAAAATAATAAAGAGGACGGAGTATGCTTCACTTAACCCCAAAGCTGCTCCTTCTAAAAAACTATGCACTGATAATAAAATAACCGTTAAATGAACAAAACTGGGATGATGGTCAGGTTTTCGAACATACAATTCACGTCCAATGTGTTCAAACCATAATAAAACTAAAAACATGACACCGGATAAAAAAAGACCGACAGGGTACTGATAACCCTGTTGCATAAAATGTCGGGAAGAGTCGCCTAACATATGAATAAGACCTGCGCCTAAAAAAATACCACTACCTAAGGCTTCTCCTATAGGAAAATCTACTTTTTTTGAGTTTCTCATTCTTTTAAAAAAAGGATAGATTGCTGCAGCAAGCGTACTAATAAAAATTATTACACTACAAATGAGTTTCAGTGTTAACATATTGTCACTTATCTCTCGATTCATTATCAATATATTTAATATGATTTAAGAGTGCATTATTCTTGAACCAATTTAAAATAAGGACAAAACTGTGAATGTAAAGCTTCCACTATGGACGCCTGACACAATAGATATTCAACAAAGTCATATCTTTCAATTTATGCAACTCATTAATAAAAAAAAGGCATTAAAGCTATCAAATTATAATGACTTATATCAATGGAGTATTCAAAATCGCTCAGAATTTTGGGAATTACTCTCGCAATATACTGATTTTCCTTTCTTTCAACCTTACCATGAAGTTTTAACCTATCCTGACGACATGAAAAAAAGCCGATGGTTTACAGGATCTAAAATTAATTATATGCATAAAATAATGATGCAGTCTGGAAAGGAGGCCTCTATTATATCACGAAACGAGCAAGGTTATCGAAAAAAAATAACACGAGACGAATTAAATATTCTGATTCAACGCGTTGCAAATGGTTTAAAATCGGCTGGGCTACGAAAAGGAGACCGTTTAGCTGCTTATATGCCGAATTGCATAGAATCTGTTATCGCTTTTTTAGCTTGCGCTTCATTAGGTGTTATTTGGTCTGCATGTTCTACAGAATTTGGCGTTCAAACGGTATTAAACCGATTTAAACAAATCAAACCAAAAGCATTATTAGTCATACCTTCCGTATATTACAAAGGCCATTTATTTGATTTATCTTCAAAAATAACGGAGCTCAGTCAAACATTACCTTCTGTTTCAGTTTTAATTCAAGTCAGTCCTCCTGATCAACCTAGAGCTCCAAAACCACAACTGGATCAATCCAAATACTTTATTGCCTGGGAAGAATTATTACAATATTCTGAAATTGGCTTCTCAATCACACCAGTCCCTTTCGATCATCCATTATATATTTTATATTCTTCTGGTACAACAGGGGCTCCAAAATGCATCGTTCATGGTCATGGTGGCAGCTTACTGCAACATCTTAAAGAACATCAGCTACATACCAACATTAAACCACACGATCGTCTTTTTTACTTTACTACATGCGGATGGATGATGTGGAATTGGTTAGTGAGTGGGTTAGCCTCTGGGGCTTGCCTTATTTTATATGATGGATCTCCTTTACACCCTAATATGAACACATTATGGCATATCGCAGAAAAAGAAAAAATTAATGTATTTGGCACTAGCGCCAATTATTTACATACATTATTCAAATTGAATTATCAACCGAATCAAACCTTTTCCTTACCTCATTTAAAAACAATTTTATCAACAGGCTCCCCTTTATCACCTCAAGTATTTGATTTTGTTTATAATTCTATCAAATCAAATATCCTGCTATCATCTATTTCAGGTGGCACTGATATTGTATCCTGTTTTGTATTAGGCAACCCCATGCTGCCTGTTTATCGAGGTCAAATTCAATGCATAGGACTAGGCATGGCTGTCGACTTTTTAAATGAATCAGGCACATGTGAAGTAGGCAGAAAAGGAGAATTAATTTGCACGAAAAGCTTTCCATCTATGCCTATAAAATTTTGGAATGATCCAAAAAATGAAAGCTATCATCAAGCTTATTTTGCATCTCATTCAACATACTGGCAGCAAGGTGATTTAGGAGAAAAAACGCTAGAAGGCGGCATTATTTTACATGGACGTTCAGATTGCACTTTAAATCCTGGAGGCGTCCGCATTGGTACAGCTGAAATCTATGAATATATACATCAAATACCACAAATTAAAGAATGCTTAGCAGTAGGACAACAATGGAAAGAAACAGAGCGTATTATTTTATTTGTCACTCTGATTTCAGGCTATGCTTTAACCTCTGAATTAAAAGAAATGATTTGTAAGACTTTAAAACGAGAAGCTTCTCCTAGGCATGTTCCAGCTAAGATTATTGAAGTCTCTGAATTACCGAAAACTAGAAACGGGAAACTGAGTGAAACTGCTATCAAATTAAGCATAAATCACCAGTCAACACAGCAATTTACAAATTTAGAATCACCAGAATTGCTTGAAAAATTCAAATCAATACCTGAACTAATGACTGATTAAGTCACATATCATCTGGATCAATTCTAAATATAGTTGATCCAGGATGATATATACTATCAACACCGTTAGCATTGATCATCATGCGATCCCAAGAAAATGATAAATCGTGTAAAAATACCATAAAGACTCTAGATTAAAAAATAAAAGCTAAGCTTTTTGGACTTATTTTGTCTATCTCTCAGGAAACGCTCGGCATCAGCCATTTGTCATCATAGCATTGATTAACATACAAAAAAAGTGGCTACTCAATATTTTCTTTCTACATTTTAACCATTTTTTCATCTGCCTTTTCAAAGGTAAAATGTAACAGTCAGGCATTTTCTATCACAAAAAAAAGAACAGTATTGAAAAGATCTCCTACTAAGATTTCGATTTCGAGATTGTTTCAATGCAAAAAACACGCAACAATAGACTGAGACCTTTGCAATAAGACAACCAAGACTCCTGATATAATCTTTTTTATTAAAATAGTTTAAAAAATGAGGTAATTTATGTATTGTTTGAATAAAAAAACACATAAATTATTCATTGCACTGCTTACTGCAAGGGTCTCAGACTCATAAAAGTGTTACATTATCGAACATCTAACCAAGCTGTGCTAGCAATAGAAAAACTTTGCGGTGTTGCATGTCATGATTTAATAGACTCTATTGATTCTATTTTCAGACTTGATTTTCAAGCTCAGTTAAAATAGGTATCAGACCATCAGCTAAACTGAAACTTACTTTTTCTAAAGCATTCAGATGAAGAGTAACACTTTTTTCACCAGCAAAGTCAGACACAACACTGATGACACCCAAGGGCATGCTATACATACAGCATACATGTGCAATCGCTGCACATTCCATATCAACAGCCAATAGTTTTGGGAAATACTGGCGCAGCCTCTCTACTTGTTTTGTTTGAGACAAAAAAACATCCCCGCTAGCCACTAATCCAATATGATACGGCATACTGCTTTTTATAAAAGCTTGCTTTACACAGGTTATCAAATCCAAATTCATAGGAAAAGGAAAGCAAGTTTCAGGTAGTTCACCATATTGATAATCAAAAGAGGTCAAATCAACATCATGATAACAAACAGTATCACTAATAATAAAATCACCTATTTCGAGATAAGGACTGATACTACCGACTGTACCAAAAGTTAAAATATAATCTGGATGCACTTGCTGTATTAATTGCGTTGTTCGAATGCTAGCTGTAACCTTACCCACCCCTGTTTTTAAAAAAATTAATTCAAAATGATGCCAATTAGCAATATCATACGACAGAATAGATCCCGTTTGTTTTTTACAAGAAAAAAATTTTTTAAGTGGCTCAATTTCTTCATCCATAGCAGCTAATATAGCAATTTTCATAGACTTTCCTGTTGGCTAAAAATACAAAATAGTTATTTTTTATTGAATAACAAGATAAGCATTAAGCGTTATACAACACAATCAGGCGATACTTCAAAATTTAAATACATAACGCTGATAAATCATGGCTAATTTTATCAAAATAAGCGTCTAAAATACATATTTTGTCGCTAAAGGCGGGGGAGGCGCTAAACAGAATATAATAAAGAAGGTTTGGAAAATAAGATATCACCACTACCTATCTCGAATCAAAGTTCATCAAGAAAGACAGTGAATGACAAGACAGCATAGATTATTTGACCGATTTAATCTTTGTATTGAGTTTATTGAGTAAATTCTTTCCACGACTACTCAAATACAATTTAAAATAACGACCATCATCTTCATGCTTTTGTTTGCGAATAAGTCCTAGACCTGGGCGATCATGACGACCTTCACCTAATCTTTTAACACTGACAGCAATATCACTTGGTGTTCCACAGGTTAACTTATCTTCATTGACTAAGTCGGTCACTGTTTCACCAGGATTTTCTGCAACAACAAGCAGTATTTGCCATTGAATGACTGTTAACTTATATTCTTGCATTACAATCATTAGTTTAACTAAATTTTTTATTGTCATTAAAATAACCCTCTACAAAAATTATATGCATCCGATTAGATTAAGAGCTTTCTGATATCATATTGAATATGAAACAAAATACACTACACACTATTCCGGCTACAAATATTAATATTAATATTGAACTTATCATGTACTCAAAATACCTCGACAAGTTTTAATATTTACGAAAAGAGTAGGAGTATAGTATACCTGCAGACGCGTGTAAAATATTTACGATCATTTTATAAAAAAAATATACATAAAATCATTGATATTTCATGTAAGGATATGATATTTATCAATAAATATATGTAAAGGCCCATTCAACCATGAAGTGCAACACCTAAAGGTTTTTCTATTCCTCGCATAACTTCATTAGGCGTTCGATAGTTTAACACTTTTCTAGGTCTATTATTGAGTGCTTTTTGAATCGCTAAAATCTCATCATTGTCTATGTCTATGCCTATAAACTCTGTTTTCTTTGGCAGATATTGACGAGATAATCCATTGAGTGCAATATTTTTTACCTTTAAATGTCTTAAATTTTTGTATAAATTAGATCCTAGTGCTCTTTGTTTCTTACTGTATTGATAAATAGTTTCATGACTAATCTGAGATCTTTGCAATAAGCAAATAAATGAGTATTTTTTAAGCTTTTTGATTAAAAAAACACA
>VSKW01001033.1_pt1 | contig 12980 bp, 12 predicted proteins | sample 4798611 | NCBI WGS metagenome assembly VSKW01 (sample SAMN12179536, study PRJNA552185) | sponge metagenome | biome: deep-sea hydrothermal plumes; feature: spots directly above weak diffusing fluid; material: sea water; isolation source: sponge from the Crane site of a hydrothermal vent ...
GCGTCTTTTTTAACTGTCGCTGAGTTTCCGGGCTTAGAAGGCACAAATTTTTTAGGAGCGTCTTTTTTTAAATTCCCCCGCCTTGCCTTAGTTACATGTTTGCTGTGGTGTGTAGAAGAGTCTATAAAAACGGAGCTTTTATAAGGAACAAAATCTGTAACTAAGTCTTTATCTTCAATCCAACCAATAGGAATTTTTATTTTTAAATCTTCCTCTAACTTCACCAACCACTCGGCATCTTTATCGCTTACCAAACTAATTGCCTCTCCCTTACTGCCTGCCCTACCTGTTCTTCCAATACGGTGAATATAAGGGTCGGAGTTTTGAGGAATGTCATAATTAATAACTAAATCTACGCCTTCAATATCTAAACCTCGAGCGGCCACATCTGTAGCAATTAACACCATTTTTTCTTCACAAGACTTAAACTCGGTAATGACTTTATTCCGCCTAGCTTGAGTTAATACGCTAGATAGTCCCAAACTTTTTATACCGTTGGCGCTTAAAAAAACTTCTAAATCTAAAATTTGATTTTTGTAATTACTAAACACAATGGCCTGACGCCAAGTTTTACTTTTTAATAAAGATAGTAAATATCGAGATTTTTCAAAACGCGAAATATGGTACAAAGATTCTTCAATTAAATCTTTTTGAATTTCTCTTTTGCTAACACTTAACTCCACAGGCTGAGCTCCAAACTCATACCCCATATATAAAGCCTCTAAACTTAAGGTGGCGCTAAATAGTAAAAACTGACGATGCTTAGGTATTCTTGTTAAAATATATTTTACATCATCAGCAAAACCCATATCAAACAACCTGTCGGCTTCGTCTAAAGCTACCGCCTCCACTTGCCCTAAATGCAAACTATGGTTTTTGTATAAATCAATTAAACGACCTGGAGTAGCAATAATAAAATCCAAAGAGTTTTGTAAAGCTTCCACATCTTTTTCGATGGGCAAACCTCCCACAAAAACTGCTGAATGAATATTTAAGTCCGTACTAAACTCTTTAATATTGTCTTGAACTTGAAAAGCCAACTCTCTTGTGGGTACTAAAATTAAAATATAGGACTTATCCGTCCAACGAGAAAAGCTTTCTGATTTTAGGCTTTCGTCATTAGCGCGACTATTTAAAATTCTATGAAGCAAAGGAAGAACATAGGCTGCGGTTTTTCCCGTTCCTGTACGAGCAAGACCCGCCACATCCTTGCCTTTAATCACTAAAGGTAATGCGGAGTTTTGAATAGGGGTTGGGGTGTCAAAACCCTTAGCTTTTAAACGCTCTAAAAGATCAGAATGAAGGCCTAATGAAGAAAAACTCATACGCCCACTAACTAGCATAAGCCCCTAATAAAGTCGAGCAAAGCTTTTGAAAACTCCTCGCACTGTTCAAAATGAACCCAGTGCCCACTAGAAAGCTCCACTCCTTGGGCCTTTGTGTGCGTTAGCATTTTTGCATACTCTGCGGGAGGTAAATCCTCTGATCGACTTCCATGAATAACTAAAATAGGACATTTAATGCTAAAATACTGAGGGTAAAAAGAGCTTGCTCGCGCCTCCCTTAAACTATCTATCACTCCATTTCTATGAAATCGCCACTGCCATTGGCCATTGTCTTTTTCCACAATATTCATCTTTAAAAAGCTGCCTAACAAATTAGGTTGAAAAAAATTTTTGGTTAAGCCAGGCACCTTTTGTTCAAAAAAGGTTTTATAACTAGCCGTATCTTTAAATGGTGTGGGAATGGATAACAATAGCTTTTCTATTTTTACCCCAATATCTTTACGAGGCTCCATACTAATATCCTCAATACATAAAGATAAAACCTTGTCTGGATAGGTTGCCGTATATTCGCAAGCCACTATTCCTCCCGAAGAATGGCCTATTAAATGAAATTTATCCCAACCTAGCTGGTTAGTAATGTATTCTAAATCTTTAGCATAGTCGGCGGTTTTGTAGGCCTCTTTATGGCAACTGCGACCATGACCCCTTTGGTCGAAAATTAAAATTTCAAAATCGTTTTTAAAGTGAGTGACCACCTTTAACCAATTATTTAGCGAGCCCATTATGCCATGTAAAAACACCATGCGCGGCGCCCCTGCCTTGCCTAAAATTTTATAATTCCAATCACTTAAATTTTGTTGTGTCTCTTCTTTCATAATTCCTTTTAAAAGACAGCCTAGACCAAGCTAGTAATTCGTGATAGGTATTATTTTTACTCAACTACCACAATTATCACAACTGTCACAATACAAGCACATAAAAAGTACATTTAAATTATGGGTATATCAAATAAAATTAATCACTCACTAATCCCCACAGACGCTATTAAAATTATAAAAACACTAAAAGCCAAAAATTTTTCTTGTTTTTTAGTGGGAGGCTGTATTCGTGACATCTTATTAAAAAAAAAACCAAAAGATTTTGATATTGTTACCTCTGCCACGCCTTCGGAAATTCGCAAAGCCATTCCAAGAGCTTATATTATTGGCAAACGCTTTCGGTTAGTTTTGGCACAAAGAAGCAATCAACAATATGAAATCAGCACCTTTAGACAACAAAACCAAGAACAAGACACCGAACTTTTAGGGGAAGACAATACTTTTGGAACTCCAGAAGAGGATGCCTTAAGAAGAGATTTTACCATAAACGCATTGTTGTACGACCCTGTTCAAAAAGAATTGCGAGATTATACTAATGGCCTTGAGGATTTAAAAATCGGCCAAATAAAAATGATAGGCGATCCATTTATTAGAATGTTTGAAGACCCCGTGCGAATATTAAGAGCCATTCGGTTAACTCATAAAATTCACTTTAACTTAGACACTCCCATAAAACAGGCTATTATTAAGCATGCTGCATTACTAAAACAATCTCCTTTATCTAGAATTAGAGAGGAGTTATTAAAGTTTTTAAAACTGCCTGACCCCTCCATAGCTTTTGTTACTTGTCATGATTTAGGCGTGCTAAAAGTAATTAGCCCTAGCTTAAATAAAGACTTTAAACATTTTATTTATCAATCTTCTAAATTTTTACTTTTTAAAACTCAAGACCTTTATAGCGAAGAAATTAAACCCGAAGAACTATTTGCCAAGTTATTTTTTGCCTATATTTATGAAAATCCTTATTATGAACAAACTATTGCATTACTGTCTAAAAAAAGTTTAGTTGAGCTTAATGCACAATTTGGCACTATGCTTTCGCAAGAGTGGGGTTGTTTTAAGTACGAACAAGAAAATATACTAAAAGCCTTAAAGCTGCAGGTAGCTTTAAACCAAGCTCCCAACTATACCTCCCATGAATTACACACCGTAATGCACCGAAAAACCCTTAAACTTGCTATTAAAATGGCGTTACAGTTTGATTTATTAAATTCTGAGGCCAAAAGTTTTTGGTTAATACAAAATGCCCTACAAAAAACATAAATGGAATTGGACTTATCCTTTAAGCTTTGATACAAAACACTCATAAAGAACAATAAGTATTAAAAACACAGGGAGTTGTTATGGGATTATCTGTTCCACAAATTATTTTAATTATTGCTGTTGTAGTTTTAATTTTCGGGCCAAAGCGCATTCCTCAATTAGGAAAATCTATTGGGGAGGCTATTCGTGGTTTTAAAAAAGGGCTAGAAGATAAGGACAGTTCCGCTGCCAATATGGAAGCCAAAGGTGAAAATTCTTCTTCCGACATAGGTTTTAAAAAAGAAGAACCTACACGCTCTAAAGAAAATTCTTAACTACTGTTTTTTAAAAAATTTAATAAGCCCTATTTTACCCAAAAGGATCTTGCATGCAAAAACATATGGTAAAAGTTTACCCCTCTAAAGCACAACTTCCACAAAGTGAACAACTCGCTTGGAAAATAGCCGAAATGGCTTCTACAAATTTTCCCATAGAAGAAGAGGTAACCGATATGGTTATCAATCGTATTATCGACAATGCTTCTGTGGCCATAGCCTCTATTAATCGGCAACCTGTTAGCAACGCAAGATCACAAGCTTTAAGTCATCCCAAAGATGCCGGTGCCACGGTTTTTGGAATGTCTAATAAATTTACCGTTTGTGCAGAATGGGCAGCTTGGGCTAACTCCACTGCGGTAAGAGAATTAGATTATCATGACACTTTTTTAGCCGCCGACTACTCTCACCCAGGCGACAACATTCCCCCTTTGTTAGCAGTTGCTCAACAAAAAAAATGTACAGGAGCACAACTTCTTGCAGGTATTATTACTGCCTACGAAGTTCATATTAATTTAGTAAAAGCGATTTGCTTACACAAACATAAAATTGATCATATGGCTCACCTTTGCCCTGCTACAGCCGCGGGGATTGGTAGACTTTTAAATTTAGACACACAAACTATTTATCAAGCTGTTGGGCAAGCCGTTCACACTTCTTTTAGTACCAGACAATCTCGAAAAGGAGAAATTTCTAGCTGGAAAGCTTATGTGCCTGGTTACTCGGCTAAGTTAGGAATCGAAGCTGTGGACAGAGCTATGAGAGGAGAAAAGTCGCCCTCTCCTATTTACGAAGGAGAAGATAGCGTCATTGCATGGATGCTTGATGGGCCCGAAGCCATTTATCATGTAGAGCTTCCCAAACCAGGAGAAGCACAAAAAATTATTTTAGAATCTTACACTAAAGAGCACTCTGCAGAATATCAATCGCAAGCTTTAATTGATTTGGCCTGCAAGATGAGAACAAAAATTAACAATTTTTCTGACATTGAAAGTATTGTTATCCATACCAGTCACCACACCCACTATGTTATTGGAACGGGCTCGGGCGACCCTCAAAAATTTTCTCCCACTGCAAGTCGTGAAACTTTAGACCACAGTATTATGTATATTTTTGCCGTGGCTTTAGAAGATGGGTCTTGGCATCATGTAAATAGTTACACCTCAGAAAGAGCTCAGAGAAAAAACACTGTGGAACTTTGGAAAAAAATTAGCACCGTAGAAGACCCTGCTTGGACTAAGCGTTATCATGAAATAGACCCAAACAAAAAAGCCTTTGGCGCAAAGATAGTTATTAAAATGAAAGATGGTAGTAAAATAGAAGACGAAATGGCCTTGGCCAATGCTCACCCTGCTGGGGCAAAACCTTTTGTAAGAGAAAATTATATTCACAAATTTAAAACTTTAACTGCAGATATTATTACACAAGAAGAGTCTGAAAGATTTTTACAATTAGTACAAAGACTTCCAGAGCTTACCGTTAAAGAGGTTGCCCAACTTAATGTGGTCGTAGAAGCTAATAAAGTAGACAATAATAGCGCTGACCAACGAGGTATTTTTTAAAAGGCCTGTTTAAATAAAATTGTAACCAATTACATACATGGTTTTATAATTTAAATATAAATTTTATTTTTAATTTTATCTAAAATAATTTTTTCTGGCACTGTAATGTCTTTAGGGTCTACAGAAAATAAAGCCTGTTGTTCGCAACGGATTTTGTTTTTTAATAACCACTTAAGCACTTGAGCTAATTTTTTATTTTTTGCGTCTTTAAAAAATGGGTCATTTTGCAGGGCATCTCTAGCTTTCTTTAATGACCTAGCCTCTGAAGCGTCTTTTTCTTTAACCGAGTAACAGTCTAAATCATATTTTTTTACATCTTCTGGCAACACTCCTAAAAATTTTACATCGGGTGCGCAAAAATTTTTATTTCTAATTAAGCTGGCCGCAGAACCACTTTTTAAAGTTCTATAGATATTTTGTAAAGTATATGCATCAAGGTCACCAAAAAAATATACGGGAATTTTTAACTGGTCTTGAATAGTTTTAACCCAGCCCCTTACTCCGTTACTTGGAACCCCCTGGGCACCTACAACAATGCATTTATTTCTTTTAGTAATGCCATTAGTAACTAAAGTATTGGCCGTACCCTCTGACTCCACCACCAAACAAAATTTAATTTTTGACTTCATTGATAAGGTAAAACTTTGTGGGCGATTTTTAGGCTGAAAAGGAGTTGTCCCCATGCTGCCCAAGTCAATCTTAGCCTTTGTTCCGTCGGGCATATGCTCGGTAACAATTAATTGTTGAGAATAAGTCTGCCCACCCCTGTCATTAGCTACGCAGTTTAACTCCTCTCTATAAATTTCTAAAGCATCACATAAAAAACTAATAATAGAGTCACTCTCTTCTTGCCCCTCAAAATCAATAGGGCGTAATTCAGGATCTTTTTTAATCCAACCTTTTGCCCGGTAATAAACTTCTCTTTTTGTATTAACACCACCGGCTTTTAAATTTTCTAAAAAAATATCTAACAAAAAAATACTTCTGGCCATTTTTTGCACAGAAGACACATTAAGTTCTGTTCGTACTCTTTTTTCCCCTGGAGTAAAAAAGCCCACTTTAGCACTGTAAATAGCATTATCTAAAGAACACTTAATGGCTTCAAGGGTAGGTCGCTTAGCTTTTTCTAAATCTTTTAACATAGTGTCGCACAATGCATAGGCTAATTTTCCCACATCTTTTTGTGCGTGATTCATTTTAAAAACAGATTTTAGCTTAGCCATATTTTTCCTTATTACTTTAATTTTACTTTAATTTTTCTTTAGCCTGAGTTAATTCTGCTTCAGCACTTTTAGCATCGCGGCCTAAAATTTTCATTAATCCTAATTCTGCTTTTTTCTTACGGCTAGCGGGGGCTTTTGTAATCTTCACTAAACCTCCCACTAAAATAGGAGCAAATTTTTCAATGTGCTGAATTTTTCTTTCTAAATCAAATTCTTTTTTTTCTTTACGAATGTAGCGACCTAATTTTTGCCCTGTTTGAATTAAAGCTTTGCGAATTTCTTCCACTAGCTCATCACTGGCATCAATGGTTTCTTTAGAGGCATTTTTAAATTTTATAAATGGCGAAGTCATAGAAATGGCCAAAACATAAGGACCCCCAGGTACACTATTTTTGCTTTGCTGCAAACCATAAGCTTTCCAATTTACACTTTCTACTGCTTTTGTAAGCGCACAAGAAGATTTATCAAATTGTAAAGGAACACGATTAGCAAATCGCAAAAGTTGTAACGAGGCTTCTTCTTTGCCTTTTACATCAGATAACCTAGCCATAGCCACTTCAATAACCACAGGTTTAAAATCGCAAATTCTTGGCTTGCGAGTAACTACACTAAAAAAATCTACATCTCCTATGCGGTGAATACTTTGTGCCAAAGCCTCTTCTCCAATAATTAAAACACTATTGGTTTGAGGGTTCATCAAAGGGGTTTCTTGCAAAGATTCAAATATTTTTTTAAAGTCGGCATCAGATAGCTTAGGCAAAGGAAGGTTCATTAACGATGATTTTATTTTTCCTTTTTTAAATAGTTCTTTAACAGTAGCGTCAGACACTCTAGAAAACCCTGTTTTTAAAAACTTAGATGTACTCATTTTTCCATATAAATGAGAGTAGGTAATAAATTCTCCCAGCTTCATAGTATGCGGGTGAGGCAAGGTTGGCGGCGGAACTCTGGGGATAATATCGCTAACTCTTTTTACATGTACAGGGTCATTGTCTAGCAAAGTATAATGCATCTCTAAGTGAGGGTTTACCAAAGCGGTTCCTTCAAGATAAGTAATTAAACCACCATCGCCGTTTAATTGCACTTTTCCATCAATAATAAAAGCGGCTTTTAATCCGTGCTTTTTAGAAGTCCACTTTACATTGGTTTTTTTTTTAACCAGCCCTTTGTTATTTTTAATATCCACATCAATAACCATAGACAAAGCTTGGGGCATCTTTTTTGTTTTACTTTCTACATAAACTCCTGTGGCGTTAGTTAATTGTGCCCATGTAGTGGCTGCCGAAATACCAATACCTTGTTGCCCTCTTGAACATTGCCCTTTTCCAAATTTAGAAGACGCTAAGTACTCACCAAAAACCGCTGGTAAATCTTGCGCCGATAAGCCTGGCCCATTATCTTCTATTACTATTTTTACTAAATCAGTATTGCGAGAAGAACCTTTACCTATTTTACTAATCTGCACTTTTATATGAGGTAAAATTCCATCTTCTTCACAAGCATCTAAAGAATTATCCACAGCTTCTTTTAAAGTAGTTAATACTGCTTTTAATGGAGAAGAAAAGCCCACTTGTTGTAAGTTTTTAGAAAAATATTCTGCCGTACTACTAGTTTTTATTTTTGACATTCATTCCTTTTTTTACTCTTCTTTTATAATTACTATTTTTCTTTTTCGTTAGAGGTTAGCATTTCTACTACCGTGCTATGCTTTTTTTTAGTATTACAATCCTTACAACATAAGACTATATTGTTTTTTGTACTTTTTCCACCTTTTGAAACAGGAACCTTGTGGTCCATAGTTAAAAATTTTGGGTCTACTTTTAAATCACAATAATAACATACGCCCTCTTGTAATTTATTTTTCCACCAAGAGCTATGCCTTAAATCTCTAGCCTTAGCCCTTTCTTGCTTTTTTTGACTTTCACTAACTAGTATAAAGTCTAAGCTAGCAACTTTTTCTTTAACCATAAAGCCCTCAAAATTTTAACTTTTAATACTACCTACTTTTACAGCTTATTTATTATCTATATATTTATATCCATATGTATAGACTTTATCTACATACTCTTTTAATATATAAACGAGACCGTAAGACTTACACTACAAACAAGTCGTTTTTTACGACAAAGGTCTAGGTATTTTTTTATGAAACTTTATCTTTCTAACTATCAGCGCATTTTTCGTGGCATTTGCAGCATTGTATTACTAACTTGGCTTATTATTGGAGGGCCTCTTTGGACTATACTTGGCGTTTACCTGCTTTTGACTAGTTCTTGGGGGCTATGCCCCATTAAAAACTATTATTATAAGAAAAAAAATAGCCGATAAGCCTTAAGTATAACACAGTTATAAACTTAAGGGCTTTATGCAGGTACTACTAGTAGAAGATAATCCAGATATTTTAGAACTTACTAAAATAAGTTTAGAAATGATCGGAAACCATCAAGTCGAAACCGCTACCGATGGACAAATAGCTTTGAAAAAAATAAAAAGCCAAGCCTACGATCTCATTCTTTTAGACGACATGCTTCCCCTCTTAAATGGCTTTCAAATTTATGAAACTTATAAAAAAACACCCGCCCCACATAGCCCTATTATTTTTTTTACAGCCAATACTAATAATACTAAATTAAAAATAATTAATAATATTGTTTTGGGCTTAATTACAAAGCCTTTTGATCCAAAAGGCCTCTGCACAACCATCGATCAGCTAGTAAGTAATTTTAAAAAACAACAACAAACTGCGAGTTAATACTTATGGGAAATTTATCTAGTAAAATTAGTTTTATTATTATTCTTAATACCCTTAGTACAGGACTGCTTTGTTTACAATTATTTTTTTACAAACAACCTTGGAAAACACAAAAAGACTTTTTATTGTTTAATTCGGCCTTTTTGTTTTTAAGCCTTGTTTATATTTACTCTGTAGGAAGATTTCAAATGCTTTCGCAAATTAAAATTTTAACAAAAAAAATTCAATTCTTTTTTCATAATAAAGATTATCCAGTAAGCACCTCATTACCCTCTAACGAACTGGGAAACTTAGAAGCAACTTTTGATTCGGTAATTCAATCCTATTCTGCGGCTTTAAAAGATCACAAACAGCTAGAGCAGGCAAAAACACAATTTGTAAGCATTGCCAGCCACGAGTTGCGAACTCCTCTTACCTCTATAAAGGGCTCTTTAAATTTAGTTAAAAATGGTTATTTGGGGGATATCCCTCCCAAAGCTTTACAAACTATTAAAATTGCAGAAAGAGAATCTGACCGGCTAATTTCTATTGTAAACACCTTACTAGATTTAGCAAAAATAGAATCTGGCGAGTTAAAAATTAATAAACAATGGACTTCGCTACAATCTATTATTTTACAAACTTGCCAAAGCCTTTATAGTTTAATTAAACAAAAAAATATTAATATTGAAAATATACAAATAACGGGCTTAAAAGTTTTTATTGATGCCGAACTAATTCAACAAGTTTTGTACAACTTACTATCTAATGCGATAAAATACAGCCCCAACAACAGTAATATTATTATACAACAAAAAATTATAGATAACTCACAAGTAGAAATTAATATTAAAGACAGCGGGCCCGGCGTCCCCAAAGAAGATCGACACAAAATATTTGAAAGCTTTAGGCAGTCTATAAAGCCCAAGGATTCTTTAGTGAAAGGTAGTGGCTTAGGCCTTTCTATTGCTAAATCTATTGTAGCACAACACAATGGCGAAATTGGAATAAAAGATAACGATGGACAAGCGGGCAGTGTATTTTTCTTTAAATTACCAAACATAAGACAAGCCACTAAAAAAGTGGCCTAACTAGTTAAGTGTTATGAAAACAGACCAAGATTTTCAAAAAATGATAAACGGCTTAAGTGGCGACTATCTCGATAAAGTTCTTAAAACTGTCGAAAAACTTATTAAAGAAAATAATATTCAAAATATATACGAAGAAAGTCACAAGCTAAAAGGTAGTGGAAAAACTTATGGCTTTGTTAAAATTTCTGATATTTCTTCAGAGGTTGAAGAATTATGCAAACAATTATTAGATAAAAAAGAAGAACATATTAAAAAAAATAAAAATATTATTATAAAAAAAATAAAACAATTAAAATGCTTAACAAAAGACTATCAAAAGCTTAACATAAAATAAACAGCAACATACTTTTAATGCAAAATAATCACGATAGTTTTTTAAACGATATTCAAAACTGCTTAACAGACAAACAAGTGTTAACTAGTAGTGAGGATATAAAAATTTACTCTACGGATAGCTCGAAAGATTTTTCTGGACATGGGTCTTTAGTATTACTGCCCTACTCTACAAAAGAAGTTCAAAGCATCATACGCTTAGCTAAAAAATATAATGTTTGTTTGGTAAGTTCGGGAGGAAGAACTGGGCTAAGCGCAGGGGCCACCGCCACTAAAAAAGAAGTTATAGTTTCTTTAGAAAAAATGAACAGCATTGTTAAGTTTATTTCTGAAGAACAAAGTTTGCTTTGCCAAGCTGGAGTGATCACTCAACATATTCAAGAAGAAGCTTTAAAACATAATTTAATTTACCCTATTAGCTTTGCCGCCACAGGCTCTAGTCATATTGGAGGCAATGTGGCCACTAATGCTGGGGGAATTCAAGTTTTGCGCTACGGTAACACTCGTGATTGGGTTACCAGCCTTACCGTGGTAACAGGAAACGCAGAAATTTTACATCTTAAAAAGGCTTTAATAAAAGATGCCACAGGTTATGATTTAAGCCAGCTGTTTATAGGTAGCGAAGGCAGCCTTGGCATTATTACAGAAGTTACCGTAAAGCTAAGTTCTTCTGTAAAAAAAAGCATTAGCCTGTTGTTAGCCAGTGACAGTGTTAATAATTTACTAAAAGTGTACTTTCAATACAAAAACAAAACCCCTTTAATGGCCTTTGAATTTTTCACAAAAGAGGCTTTAAAATACAGCCTAGAACACTGTAAAAAAAACTGCCCTATTAGTGATCAACACCCCTTTTATGTTACCGCAGAAATAGAAGTACAAAGCGAAAGAGATGAAGAAGTGTTAATGCAAATTTTAGAAGAAAACTTAGAGCAACAATTAGTGATAGATGGAACCATTTCTCAAAACAAAGATCAAAGCAAACTTATTTGGGATTTAAGAGAAAATATTTCTGAATCCATACACTACAAAAACCCTCACAAAAATGATGTGTCTGTGCGATTATCTAATTTAGAGCCATTTATAAATGACTTGCAACAATTAATATCTAAACTACCCGACAATTATGAACTCATTTACTTTGGACATATTGGTGATGGAAATTTGCACATTAATTTACTAAAGCCTTTGGAAGAAAGTGCAGAAAATTTTCAAACAACTTACAAGCAGTTTGACTTAAAAATATTTAATTTAGTAAAAAAACACAAAGGCAGCATTTCTGCCGAGCATGGTGTGGGCCTTGTAAAAAAAGACTATTTAAATTTTAGCAAAACTCTAGAAGAAATAAATATTATGAAACAAATAAAAAAAATATTTGACCCTAATAATATTTTAAACCCTGGAAAAATTTTTGATTTATAGGTTACAAAAAGACACTGCTAATTTTGTAGTGTTTTTTATTTTTAGCTAACATCCTAGCTATTTTTTAATGCCTAATAAGAACAGTCCTTGTTAAGGCTTACTTTTTTTAGAGTAATCTTGCCATTTTTCTTAGTAGTAAACTTTGTTTTACAAGTATAACCAGTATGATAAAAACAACCATGAATATTTTTACTTTGTTGAATGAAAAAGGTTAAAGCTCCATTAAAGTCAATTTTTAATACCCTAACCTGAGGTTTTCCACAGTCTACACCATCATCGCCAAACCAAAAGTTTGTTATGGCACTTGAATTTACAATCACCTTTTGTAAATTTTTTTTAAATTGGTTTAAATTAATAGCATTGTCTGCCTGTGCGACTACAACACTAAAAAAACAAAACAAAGAAGTTAAAAATAATTTCACATGGCCTCCTTGTGACTTTTTATTTATATAAATAAAACCTACTTCTTTTTCTTGTAAAAACCAAAGAATATCCAGCTTAATGCAGCGACAGAGTAATTTTTACAAAAGAAAATGCTAGGTTTCCTAGCCTATTTATAAAAATGAAAACTAGTGAACAAAAAAAAAGACACTGCTGTAATTTTAGCAGTGTCTTTGTTGTTTTTTAGCTTTGATAAAAAGCTAGTTATTTTTTTTAAAGTGCAGAGTTTTTATTTGTATTAAAAACAAAAACTTACATCATTGGCATTCCGCCCATTCCGCCCATTCCACCCATTCCGCCCATTGGGGCAGCCGGAGCTGCAGAGGCGTCATTAGATTTTGGAGCTTCGGCAATCATAGTTTCTGTAGTTAGCATTAAAGAAGAAACAGAAGCTGCATTTTCTAATGCACAACGAACTACTTTTACAGGGTCAATAACC
>VSKW01018904.1_pt1 | contig 12887 bp, 12 predicted proteins | sample 4798611 | NCBI WGS metagenome assembly VSKW01 (sample SAMN12179536, study PRJNA552185) | sponge metagenome | biome: deep-sea hydrothermal plumes; feature: spots directly above weak diffusing fluid; material: sea water; isolation source: sponge from the Crane site of a hydrothermal vent ...
AGCAGATGCTCTCCCAGCTGAGCTATGGCCCCTTATTCTCTTTCTTATTATTATAGGACATTATAGCTACAGAATTATAGCTAACAGAGTTATATTAATAACTAATTTAGAATTAATAATCACCCCCAGCATATATAACTACAATTTCTCTTGAGCTTCTGGATATGGAAGAGGGGTTGCTGGTCTCCACCCTTCACGAGTTGGAGCATTGGGACTCTGATTTCGCACACTACATTCTGCTGTAGACATTACTTTTGCTCTTCTGTGATTAAAAGCCCGAACAACTGCCTTTCTTGGATGATCTTTATCTTCCTTTGCAGCACTGACAATTGCAGTTGATAGGTTACCCTCGTAATTAACTTTAGATACAAGGCCTAGCCAACGGTTTAAAACTTCAGTTGATACATTGTGTCTTGAACCATGATGCGGTACTTGTATGCAGTGAAAGCTATTCGGGAGTTCTAGCCCCGTACTTGGCGCAAAGTCAGCCGCCTCATTAAGAGCGGCACGTCCTGCATCCCCAGTTAGCAAAACTTTCTTCTCACATAGATAGGCATATTGAATCACGCTCATATTATTTTCGGGACTCGTATCATCTTCTGGAAAATGTTCCACCCCCCATGCAAAGATGATCAAACTTTTAATTTTATTGACAATTTGTCCCATCTCCTCAGAAATGGATTTAGTAGTCCCTTCTGGTGTTTTATCAGATTCAACCACAAGATCAAGATAATGCTCCTTAGACGGTGCCAAGACATGAAAATATCCAATCTTAGAGTTTTGGAATGGTTCCATAATTGCCACATTATTTTTTTCAGCAAGTTCTTCCAAGGTAGCTATATTAGGGTAAATGTCTTTCATTCGTTTTTTAAGGTTATCAATAGAAGTAAACCGAGGAAATCTTGCAATTAATTCTTCAGCATATTGCCATGGTCTTAACATCCAAAGCTCACCAATTTCATATTCATCAAATAATTTAGCTAATCCTCCCGTATGATCATTGTCAGAATGAGTTACTATAATAGCATCAATACGACTTGGGTAATTATAATGTTCGTTTATATGTTCTATTATCAAATTCCCAGTATCTTGAAATCCACCATCGGTCACATGGATTCTAATCTTGCCATTAATTGAATATCTTAACGTAATGGCATCGCCGCTTTGCCTTGACCCAGTATTTAAAAAATCAATCTCAAAAAAATCACTCATAATCTAACTCTTATTTTTTATAATATAAACAAGGTTAAAAGCTCAAAATCTTGGTTCATAATAATGTTATTAAACTAATACAACTAGGTTAATAAACCAGTGTTTAACTAGATGTCGTGTGCCATCAGATAATAATTCTGTCCTTTAAATCTCTATTAAACTCAATATGGAACTGTCCTTGAAAGGCATAAGTATGGTTATCTATAATCTTTTCTATACTCTCTATACTTCCAGTAGAATTGTCTATCGTTGTATTAGATTCTATCTGAGGAGTGTCATTATTAAAATTAGGACTAGTAGAAATGAAAGTAAACACCAAGGCGGGCACAGCAAGAGATTTTATGCCAATAGAAACTAATGTACTCCCGCTCATTTTAATCTTGTCTTTTTCTGTTATTTCTTTAACCACCATGAAAGGTAACACCACCCCACTCGCTAATATAACTAATATGTTTATCACCCAATTCATTTCATTGGGCTGAATACCTTCAACAACTGGAGGAACAATTAATATGAATGCTGCTACAATAATTCCTATAATCCCAGTAAAAAACCACCAAAAAGTGTGTGATAAAACTGCGATAGCCACTGCAACTAAGAATAATGTTGTCCATGCAAATGGAGCAAGTCCCTTCTCATTATTAACCAGTTCAAAAAAAACATCTCTCAGCCAATTCTTACTATTTTGCAGTGCCCCTACAATAGCACTAATATTCTCACTAACTAATGTTAATACTACAAAGATTATAGTAAGCACTAAAACCAGCATATAGTTTTCCTTAGTCAATATTTTGCTTTTTGGACGTGTTCCTTTTTCAGAAAGTATTAAGGGTATAAAAATCACAAATATTCCAGCTATGATCACTCTAATCCATTTAAAAATATCACCTTTATTACCATCTAATTCTTTATCATATTTAACAACATTGGGGAAGTAAAATACTAAAGTTAACCAGCACAATAATGCTGCGGTAAGCGCAGAATTGATAAACCAAGGCCTCTTCTTAATTTTATCAAATTTATCAATGATCCATTTTATGATAGGATAATTCATAAATCTATTAGTCATTGTTGATTGTTTTGGCATTGTGTTATCTTTTGTTGGTTAAATTAAATATGTTATGTATGTTTCCTGCACCAGCAATAACCAATAATTTGGATAATGATAATTGCCATGGCAGCATAAATATGCCTCTGAAAAATGGCGGTTTTGATTTGAGTTTAAGCATATGTTTTTATTTTTATTTTAGAGCGCAGCAATGAGCCACCACCAACTAAAACAGACCATGAAGCCCAGAATATCTGCGACTCAGCTACTGCTATTGCTGGAAGAGTTAATCCGGCTAGACCTGATATTGGTATTAGCATAAAGGTGTATATTGCCAGAGCACAACCAGAGTAAACTATCTGCGGGAAATATTTATTGTCCAGTGTTCTTTTTTGTAATAGTTGTATTAATGACTGCATTTTCTTAAACTATTTTCAGTTATTTTCAGCTATCTTAAAGGTAAAGCATACTTCTTAGCCAAATCCTGCGAAAGATTCTTATGTAGAAACTTTGCAACATCAAATGATGGACATGCCTTTAGTGGGTAAAGATCAGTGTGCCCAACAATGTGCTGTAAGTTTGGGCGAGTTTGAACTAAAGATTGCAATAATGCAACTAATTCCTCTGTTTGCTCAGGAGTTATATTATCAGCGGGACGTCCCTTTTCATTTAATCCACCAACATAGCAGACGTGGATGGAGTCCTTGTTATACCCTCTAACTCCATTAGATATTTCCCATGATTCTAAAACTTCGTCATCATTCATAGCTACCAACGGCACCACACGACATGGTTCACGTTCTATTACCCAATGATAGCCAGCACGAGACCAACCTCGTCCACCTTTGAATACGGGGTCGGTATGCCATTTCTTAATATCCTCTGCAGTTGCATTATAATCTGGTTTTGTAGCTGAGCAGTGGATTACAATTCTCTTTATAACTTCACCACTCACAGTTTCTGATTCTGGAAGATCGCGCAGATAATCGCTCATTACCCATGCAGTTGTTTTTATCTTTGACCAACCACTCTTTTCTTCAAATACCTCTACTTCAGTTCCAGATTTGATATATCCCTGCAAAGATCCTTTGGGATAATTTCTAATATTAAGTTTGCTTACGTTAACTATCTTATCAACCATTATCCCACTCCTTCTGAATCTGAACCAGGAATTAGTTTCTTACTCTTTTCATAACTACGGCCACCAGCATAAACTGCAACAATAGCAGCCCAAGAATGCCAAAAGAAATCAGGTATTTCAATTACAATGCCTGCACCATAATAACCATTGAGTAGAGGGGCAATAACATAGCCCCAGATGATTAATATAATACCTACATATATAACTGTTGGTCTGGCTCTTTTAGTATACTTATCATCTTGCTTAACTTCAGCTACTATGATATCAGCAGTAGAACGAGCTTGCTCTTGGAGAGTTTTCTCTACTTCCTTTTGATGATCCAGCACCATTGATTGCATTCTTTCTTTGAACTGTAACTTCTCCTGCTTAGACAAATGAAGTTTGTCTATCAAGCCAAATACTCCTTTGGCTAAGGGTTCTATTAGTTTATTTAGCATAGTAATTTCCTCTTGGTTGCTTATTAATTGTAATTCGTTGCTATTGCAAAGCTATGCTATATTCATAATGCTATCAACAAACACTAATGTAGAATTTCTTGGATAGTTTTATCATACCATTTGTGCATGGACTTCTTGAAAGGCCACATCCACCCATAAGCAGATCCAACAAACTGTTCAATAATCCATTCCCGGCATTCAATAGACGTGATGCTACTCTCACCCCAATATTCATACTGTGCTTTCAAGGTTTCAGCATAGCCCTCTTTTTCAAACTTGGCACGAAAGTATCCAATGCCTATAGGAAATGGAACAAATATATACAAGAAAAAGAAAATAGGAACCGAGTATTTTGCCATTTGTTTAACATGGATTAATTCGTGACGTAATAAAATAAGTCTTTGCTGCTCATCAACAATATCCCACCAACCCTTTGGCATGTATATTTTATTGCCTATTGTAGTAGCATAAATGGACATGAACTTCCCCTTGTTACCACCCATCGGTTTCCCGCATAAACTCATGAGCTTTGACTCATGCTTCCAGAGTAGCTTAACCTTAGGATTATTATTTAATAATGATTCTGTGTTATTCATACCTTTTTATTACAAATAAACAGCTAGTTAAATATATTGTAAGAATAAAGTTTCTCTATTAATTATCCCATCTGGTTTGTTTTAGAGCACCTTATTATGATTTTTATTGACAAATTTAATGATATCAAGCATTTCTATATCTCTTGCTTCTTTGTTTTGAATTATAGAAGATTTCCATTTATTTGGCTCATTTGGCTCATTTAGATTATATGGAGCATTCTTTCTAGATTGACTAGTATTCCTAATGGAGTCAACATTCATAGTATCATCCATTAAGAGTCCTAATATCACTTCGGCAACACATCTACTTGCTATGGGACCTAATCGTGCTCCTGTTCCTACCTCTGCTGCTTCTGCCTCTGCCAAGGTATATAACCATAGAGGAGTATTTGATATTAATTTTTTCTTTAATGCATCAGAAATTTTTTCTTCAGATCTAGAAGCTAAGTTTTCTATAACCTCTTGTATTTTTTCATCAGACAATGGGTTTACCTTTCCCTTACTTTTTTCTTTTACGAATTGGGCAAATTCTTGACCACTAACTAATCCAAGAGATTGTCCTCTTTGTAAATTTCTTGATGCTATATTAAACTTATCAATATCCGTTAAGACCGTGTCTTTCTTTGCTGTCTTACTTACTTGAAGATTTCCCATCACATCGGATAAATTTGTATCAATAACTCCGGCTGAATTTCTTTTATTCTTTCCTTTTTCAAAAAACCTTTCTAATGACTGAAGTTTTTTACCACCTTCGAACAAAGTTGCAGTACCAGATAATACCCATACAGAAGTGATTTTATGGCTGCGCGCATCACTTGTTGGGAAAGGTTTTCCATCACTTCCAACAAGATTGAAGTCAGGTCTTCCACCTGGAAAGCCAAAGAATAGAGGAGGTTTGGAAAGAGTGCCCTTCGAAAAATTATCATTGAAATCATAGTTTGAACGCACCATGGTATGGCCAAAACGATAACAAGCACCAGAGAACTCTGTAGGTATGAAAGGACCTCCGTTCATTCTCACCATATCTTCTGTGTAGATAAATCTTTTTTCTTGTCTATCAATAATATTAGATATTTGGTCCTGGTTAAGATCAGTTAACTTACGGACAAAATCATATGCTACTATTGCATGGTAATGATCCATAACTATTACTTTTGCCTGATTAAAACTATTCCCTTGATTAACTAAAATATTATGAAACTTTTGGAAAGTTAGATGAATAGATGCAATAATAATATTCTCATCGTTACGATGGTCTGGAATCATTGCATGGAAATTAATATCGCGGCGAAGGTCTCCTCCTATATTTGAACCTCCATGATCTCCCAAGAGGAATTTACCATCTTTTATTGTTGTGTCGTTTTCATTCTTGGGGTATAAGCTATCTAAGTCCAACTGAGCAGTATTTCTATTTTCTTCACCATTTGTATGGGTTATATCATGATCTATGAACTGTCCCAAATAGGTATATCCTGCTGCTATACTCCAATCTGCCCTATCAATGCTACTACCATCACCTATCATAGATGCTCCTATAGCATTGAAATCTGCTACACTATAATCTTCAGTGAATCCTTTTCCTGCTATATTAATAAAATCTTTAGATTCTAATTTATTTTCATGTTCTGTCATAATTAATTTCCTTGTTTGTAAATAATAATATGATATAAGATTGTTAAGAAAACATTTTTAACGTTTGTTATACCAAGAATGCGTGGAGTTATAACGTCCATTTCAATCTCTAATGTTTTCTAAATTAACTAATATCATTAATTGCAGATTAGCATAAAATATTTATTTAGGTCGTAAATTGAATATTTTTGCAATAAAATCAAAATTTTTAATTTCGTCTATTTAGGGCATCTTTCTCACTCACTATCAAGTTACTCTCACTTTTCATACCAATAGAAAACCTGAAAGAATCAAAATCAGAAAAAATGACCTATAATATTATTTAATATGCACATCCCTATCACTTCCCAGCCCGAGTATGGCAACCTAGTTAATTTTTCAGGAAATATGAATTTGCCAATCCATAGTTGGTTTAATTTAAAGGAAGGTTATTCCTCTAAATTAGTAAGCGACTTGATGAGCGAGTTAAAAATAAAAGAAGGTAAGGTCTTTGATCCTTTCAGTGGGTGCGGAACTACTTTGTTAACAGCAAAGGAAAAAGGCATAAACTTTTTAGGGTTTGAAGTCAATCCATTCCTTTATACTCTTACAAAAACAAAGATTGCCACTTATGATTCATCAAGTATCCAGAAGATTTATAAATATAAAAGTATCATCAAAAACAGATCATCCAAAGTCCAAAAGGTTCAGAGAGTTGGATTGTCTATTGCTGATAAAGTTTTTGGCAGTCAATTAGATAGTATTTTAAGATATCGCCAAGTTATCTTAGGAATACGAGATGAGAAAATTAGAAACTTTTACTTGATCGCATTTTTATCGGTTCTTGAGAGATGTGGTTTTGCTAAGAAGGATGGTAATGGTTTGAGATATCCGCCAAGGAAGAAACCAGAGCAATTTATTACAGCATTCTCTAATAAAGTTGAACAAATGCTGGAAGATATAGTAGATGGTCAAGTTGCAGATTCTAACAATAAAGTGGTATTTGGAGATTGTAGAAATATTGCTAGTGATTTCCTAGAAGAACACAAAAACTCTGCAGCACTTAGTGTCTTTTCCCCGCCTTACTTAAATTGTTTTGATTATACAGAGATATATAAGGTTGAATTATGGTTTGGTGGTTTTGTAAATGCATACTCTGATCTAAAGAATATTAGAAATAGCAGCTTAACCTCCCATCTAAACAAAGAAATTGTGCCAGAAAAAGGCATGCAGATGATACAGAAATATATCACTGCTATTAGACATCAAGATATTTGGAGTCCAAAGATACCAGACATGGTGGATAGTTATTTCTCAGATATGCAGAAGGTCCTTCGCAATGTTCACAAGGTATTAAAAAAGGGAGGGCATTGTGTTATTATCGTAGGTAATTCTGCTTATGGTAGAGTTGTTATACCAACGGATGAAATATTAGCCGTCATAGGAGAGAGTATGGGGTTTAAGTGCATCAAATTAGATGTCGCCCGGAAATTGAATACTAGCCCTCAGCAACAAAAAAAGATCACTAACTCAGAAAAATTAAGAGAAAGCTTAGTATATTTGCAGAAGTGTTAGCAACAAATGATATCTACTGCCTTGATGTTCTTGAAGGTCTTGGACAACTCAAAGATAATTCCATAGACCTTGCCATAACATCTCCCCCCTACAACTTAGGGAATAACCATCATACAGGCACTAAACTCCATTCATCATATAAAGATGCTATGCCAGAAAATGAATATCAAGAGTGGCAAATTAAAGTTATTCAAGAAATATTTAGAGTACTAAAAGATGACGGCTCATTTTTTTATAATCATAAAAACAGGATAAAAGATGGCAAACAAATTTCTCCTTATGAGTGGTTATTCAAGACCGACTTTATAATTAAGCAGGAAATAGTTTGGATAAATAGAAGTCAAAATTTTGATAAAATCAGATTTTATCCTTTCACTGAAAGGATCTATTGGCTAACCAAATTAAAAACTACTAAATTAAATAACATAATAAAGCATAGTGATGTCTTTAACTGGCAAGAATGGAGGCCAGTGGGGACAAATGTTAACCACACAAGACAATTCCCAGAAAAGATGGTAACTGATATTTTGCAATGCTTCCCCGATAAGAGTATTGTTTTAGATCCTTTTATGGGCTATGGGACTACGGCAGTTGCCTGTAAAGCTTTAGGTAGGGAATATATAGGTTTTGAATTAGATGAACAATTCTGCCAAGACGCTAAAGAACGTGTCGCTGCACTAGATGAAAATTTTGCCGTGGCTGCTAATTAATTCGTCTATATCAATACTCTGATATTCTATTCCTAAATTAGAAACCATCCGCTCCATATCATTAGTTATAGATTGATATTTTACCGGGGCGATGAGCACTATCTTAACTTTTTTACCTTTATCAAGAAACTCCTTGGCATGTCTAGATAAACTGAATGTCTCAGCACTTTCTATGCCTGAGCGGTGCTTCATCGTAGTTGTCTCAACGACATAAAAATACTCATTGCTTTCTACCACTATATCTGATTGTCCGCCAGTTGCTGGTTTAGCTATTCCATCTTTGTCAATCCTGCCGTTCCAATTAACCTTCATAGAAGTGAGTCCTTCTTTTAGAAACTCATAAACTAAGTTTTCAAATCTACCACCCCTTAAGTTAGAGTTTACATTTCTTTCTTTGTAACGAAGCATCCTAGACAAAACAGGATAAATCTCACTGCCTTTGTAATACTCTAATAGATCAGCTATGGGGTATTGAGAACTAAATTCAAGTGCTAATAATTCTACGGATTTTATTTCATAGGGTTTAAATTTCTTAACATATTGCTGATTTTCATACTGCAAGTTATAAACTTCTAATATGTTGGTTAGCTCATCAAAAACAGGAATAGTTATTTCATCCTCTACTTTAATTAGATCTGTTTTATAGATATCATTTTTTATTAATAGATATGCCTCAAAATTATTATCTGCAAATTTAAAAGTTACTTCCTTAGGCGGAAAATGAATTGCTGTATTGCCATAATAGGCATCCCAATATAGCAGTTCATGATCCTTAAATTTAAAGTGTGATTTGTTTTTATATTTTTCTATAATCTTTTTTGCTTCATCTGTGCTTGATAGCTTAATCCGTTTATCATAAACATAAAATAAACTTATCCTTGAAAGATTGCTGAACAAGTATGTTACGCTAGATGCCTTAGTCAATGTAATATTTCCCTTGTGAGTGTGTTTAAAGTCATTAATAAGTTCTTCTCGTGACTCTTTATCTAGTTTTCTAAATTTAGAGATATTCTTAATCGTTTCAGGTATTTGTTCTCTATTTTTTAATTCAGAAAATATGAAGATAGCCACCTCCTCAATACTGAGATCATTTGTTTCTATTAATATTTCCATTAGGGCAATTATTGGAAATATTTCTATGTCGTTGCTATTCTTTAATATAGGATTATCAAAGACCAACTTAATATATTGTTGTTGAATTATGCTTAGATAATCTGCACTGATGCTCGTGATTCCAGCATTTGTTAATTCAAAGTTCTCCTTTTTGATTAGGCCTAACTTTCTTCCAAGTGCTATTATTGTACCTATTCTGCTATCACTCAATCTCGGAGATGATGCTCCTTCTGCTTCAAATTTTTTATTAATTTCTTTAAAAATAGTATGTTTGTTTTTATTGTGATGTTGCTTTAATACTTGAAGTACTATAGGTAATTGTTTATAAAGAACTTGAGGTCCATCTTTGGGAGAATCCCACATGGACTTATCATGCTTTTCCCCTTCATTATATGGTTTCCAGTTGGTCTTTCTTCTTACTTTATTATTAACCATTAAAAGATGCTCTAAATATTTGTACTAGATATTTATATAAGGGGGACTATAAAAGGCCGTCTTCTAGGAAGGATAATGACTTGTTGCCACTAACGATTATATGATCCAGCAGGCGAATTTCCATCAATTCGCAAGCATCCTTTATGACTCCAGTTATATGCTTGTCTGCCACACTTGGTTTGACCGATCCTGAAGGATGGTTATGAACTACCACCAAACCAGCAGCATTTACTTGCAAAGCATGGCGAATGATTTCGCGTGGATAGACATTGGCAGAGTCAATGGTGCCACTGAAAAGTTCTTTGTATTCTATAACTCTATTCTTGTTGTCCATGAACAGGCAAGCAAATACTTCCCGTGTGCTATCACCTAAGCGGTGGCAGAGGAAGTTTTTTATCTTAGTTGGTGAGTTAAGTGATTCGGACTGACGTAACATTACCTCCTCTAGATAGCGTCTTGCCAACTCCATAACCGCACGTAATTGCACATAGTGTGACGGTCCCAAGCCCTTATAGTCACAGAACTCCTTAGAGTTTGCAGTGAGTAGCCAAGATAAGCCCTTGGTGGCAATAACGTCTTGAGCTAATTCCATAACATTTTTACCTTTATAACCAACTCTTAGAAAAATAGCTAGTAGTTCACTGTCGCTAAGGAACTCAACTCCCTTTTTCATAAGCTTTTCACGTGGAGCATCTTCTTTATTACGCCAAATCTCCTTCCGCTTGGCAATTAACGGCTGGCTTAAAAAGTCATTATTGAACAGTCGGATAAAACTATGCATTTCTGGTTTTATATTAGTGTCTATCAACATTGAGAATTGCTTGGTCTATCATCTTGGTTGCATAATCAAGGGCATCTTGTTCCATCTTCTCGCCACTGAGCATTCTAGCAATTTCTTCAAGTCGCTCTTCTTGATTGAGAAGTTTAATCTTGCTAATAGTAGTAGTGCCATCATGGGACTTAGCCACTGCATAATGATTGTCAGCATAGACAGCTGTCTGCGGCTGATGGGTTATGCTAATAATTTGTGCATCCTTACCTAACTCAGCCAAACTTTGCCCTACTCTTGCGGCTATCTTGCCTCCTATGCCGCTATCTGCCTCATCAAAGATTAAACAAGGGACTTGTGAGTTCTGGGCAACAACTTTGCTAATAGCTAAGGATGCTCGAGATAATTCACCACCCGAAGCAATATCTTTGAGAGGTAGCAATTTACCACTGGGGCTGGTTGACAATAAGAACTCCACATCACTATCTCCTGAAGGAGCAAGATTTTCTTTATAGGCAAACTTGGTAGCGAAACGACAACTCATGTGTAGTTTAGACATTTCATCAGTTATGCCTTGGTTGAACTCTTTAATTATGCTTTGACGTTTTGCGGTAAGTTCCTCCGCCAGCTTACGACATAGGATCTTACGCTCTTTCAGTTCCGCCTCCTTGATTACTATTTTGCTATCCAGTTGGCTTATATTCTCCCATTCTTCACTACGCTTGACATATAACTCCGATAACTGTTCAGGTAAAATATTATGCTTGCGTGCCAATCGATATAGCTCGTTCATGACGCCATTAACTTCTTCTAGGCGTTTAGGGTCTATTTCCAATAATCCTCTGTAGCCGCTTAGTTCGTTAATTACCTCCTTGAGTAGTATTTCAATTTGGTTTGTATATTCTGTAAGTGAACTTAATTTTTTATCTTTAGCATTAGTTAATAAGGCAGTAAGACGATTCATATTATCCAACACTCCAGATTCTGCTGAACTTGAATCCTCCTCATAATTGGACTTGCCTTCTATGATATCCACACAACCTTGCAAAGTATCTGTTAGGTCTCCAGAATTGCTCAAGCGACTATGTTCCTCTTCAAGACGTTTATATTCATCTGGTTTTAATGAATTCTTTGCCAATTCATCTAACTCATGCTTCAACAAATCACGCGTGCGTGCATCCGACTTGCCTAATTCATGAAGTTGGGCAAGCTCCTGCTGCATAACTGATAATGAAGCATACTCTTGTCTGTATTTGAGCACCAGATCTTGCATCTTGCCATAATCATCAATAAACGATACATGATTCTTTTTATCTAATAGATTTTGATGAGCATGCTGTCCATGTAAGCACACTACTAAACCCCCGAGTTCTTTGATGTCTTCCAGAGTAACTGGAGTTCCATTTATGAATGCGCGTGAACCACCTCCAGAAGATATTATGCGTCTCAATAAGCATTCTTCGCCCTTGAGCAGTTCTTTAGAATCCAACCATTGTTTGGCAGTATCAAGTTTGGTGATATCAAAAATGGCATTAATTTCGGCTTTACTTGAATCCTCCTTGACTAAATTAGGGCTACCTCTTTCACCGAGAACTAAGCCCAAGGCATGAATCATTATTGACTTGCCAGCACCACTTTCACCACTGATCACACTGAGCCCGCCATTGAAGTCAAGAGAGACATTATCCACCAACACAAAATCACGGATACTTAAATGAACTAACATAAGAAATATTTTACCTGAAGTAGCCCAGACCTATTCTTCATAATAATTACTTTTAGCGAGTTGTTGTGATTGCTTTTGCCGATGACTTAATGCACTATTAGTGCGTTTAAGATTGTTTAGCAGGTCAGATGCATTCTCCATTACCAGTGTTTCAAATAACTTGATCTGCTCGGTGCTGTCATTCAAGCAGGGTATATATTCAAACTCTAAACCACCCGACTCCATAAATTTTTTGCGATTTTCGTCATCTATCTCTTCCAAGGTCTCCACACAATCTGTAGCAAATCCAGGGCAGATGACTACAACATTCTTAATGCCTTGCTTAGGCAATAACTCCAAGGTCTTATCTGTGTAGGGCTGCAACCACTTAGACCGACCAAAGCGTGACTGAAAACATACCTTGTATTCGGAACTCTTAAGTCCTAATTTTTCTGCTACCAAACGTGCTGTCTTGTGGCACTGGCAGTGATAAGGGTCGCCCTGTAGCAAGGATGATAGAGGCATACCATGAAAT
>VSKW01020871.1_pt1 | contig 12883 bp, 11 predicted proteins | sample 4798611 | NCBI WGS metagenome assembly VSKW01 (sample SAMN12179536, study PRJNA552185) | sponge metagenome | biome: deep-sea hydrothermal plumes; feature: spots directly above weak diffusing fluid; material: sea water; isolation source: sponge from the Crane site of a hydrothermal vent ...
CCTTATAGAGCAGCGACTAATAACAAAGGGGTGCTAAACGGTATTGACCCTATATTATTAGCCACAGGTAATGATTGGAGAGCCGTAGAAGCAGGCATACACAGCTATGCTAGCGCCTCTGGAAGTTATAGTTCTATTACTAAATGGAGAGCAAAAGGAGATACACTAGAGGGAACTTTAATAGCTCCTATTGTTGTGGGAACAGTGGGAGGGGTAACGCGTTTACACCCTATGGCCAAAATGAGTTTACAAATTTTAAAAATATCTTCTTCGGAAGAACTATCCAAAGTTTGTGCTGCCACAGGTTTGGTGCAAAATTTAGGAGCATTAAAAGCTTTAACTACAGAGGGGATTATTGAAGGGCATATGAAGTTACATATTAAAAATTTAGTAATGTCTGTGGCTGAAGTAGAAAAGTTAAATAGCAAAGAATCACAATTATTGCATAAAAATTTAGAAGAGTTGCTTATAAAAACTAAGCGTGTTTCGTTACAACATGCTAAAACACTTTTAAACGAAATTCGCTCTAGTTAATAAACCCGTTATTTTTTACAATAACCAACTTTGGAGTGAGTTATTTTTAACAACCTTAATAAATATTTAATAAATATTTATATTCCTAGTAAAACTTTTTTGTTAGGGGAGTACTTAGCTTTACAAGGTGGGCCTAGTTTATTAATAAATACACCCAAAGCTTTTGTGTTAAGCATTGCCTCCACCGGTGAGGCCTCTTTTTTTAAAAGAATTAGTTCTAAAAAAACACATCCTGCTTTTTTACTTCTAGAAGAGTACAGAAAAAGTCTTAGTGCTAATAAAGCCGTGGTGTTTAAAAAATTTTTAAAGAACTGTTATTTTAAAGACCCTTATAAAGCTAGTGGTGGTTTTGGTTGTTCTGGAGCAGAATTTTTGTCGGCATACATTATTACTAATTTACATAAAATGCTTTGTAAAGAAAAAGAAATTACTAAAACACAATGTACAAAGATATGGAATAATTTTTTAAGTGTAGAAAAAAAAGAATTTACAGCCTTTCATAAATTTAAAGAATTTACAAACTGGGGTAGTGGGTTTGATATACTGTCTCAATTACTAGGATCTATCGCCTCTATACAAGTTGTGGATAATACAAAAAATTTTTGTGTTACATATAAAAATTTTTCTTGGCCATTTTTAAAATATAATTTTGCAATATTGAAAAGCCAAAATAAAATAAACACTCATGAACATTTATCTCAATTGTCTGCCGAAAAATTAAATATTTTGGTAAAAAAATTAAAACCTATAGTAGAAAAAGGGATTAGCTCTATACAGGCTTCCAGTATAGATGATTTTTTATCCGCAGTGCATTTACAACAAAGCCTTTTAGAACAAGAAGGTTTTGTGTGCTCCTCCTCTATAAATAAAATAAAAGCCTTTGGAAAGATAAAAGAAATTTTAGCTAGTAAATCTTGCGGTGCTTTGGGTGCAGACACTTTTTTAATCGTTTACGCCAAAGGGAATGAAAATTTAGTAAAAGAAAAAATAAAAATTAGCCAAAACTTATCTTCTTTATTGTGGGTGACAGAGGATTGTTTGTATGATGGTGTAAATTTAGAAATTAATAATAGCTAGTGCAAAGCTATATAAGAGTTATTAAAAAAAGAAATGAAGTACTATATAACAAGGTTATTAACTAATGGTAGATTTAAATAGTAAATATTCTCTATTAGAAAAAGCACCTTCTAATATTGCGTTAATTAAATATATGGGCAAGTTGCCAGGTACAGGCAATTTACCTGCAAACCCTTCTTTGTCTTACACTTTAAATCATTTAACCACTTCTGTGGCGATAAAAGAAAATAAAACAAGTAATGTGGACAAGTGGGAAGCTTTAAATGCTCAATTTCAATTAACAAAAAAGGCTCAAGAAAAATTTTTAAAACATTGGCAATATTTAAAAAATTATTTTTCCATTAAAGGCAATTATACAATTTTTTCTGCTAATAATTTTCCCACTGCTTGCGGGTTAGCTAGTTCTGCCTCTAGTTTTGCAGCTTTAACAAAGGCAGCTTATAAATTGGCTTTAAATCAAGGCTCAGAAAAGTTAAGTGTAGCTCATTTAGCCAACTTAAGCAGAAAAGGCTCGGGCTCTTCTTGTCGCTCTTTACTTATGCCTTGGGTACAGTGGCAAGAAGCAGCAATTAAAACAGTGCCAACTCATGAAGATTATAAGGATATAAAACACAATGTTTTGTTAATTTCCACAAAAGAAAAAGAAGTAGGTTCTTCTGAGGCTCATCGCAGAGTTTTAAAACATTCTCATTTTTCAGAGAGAATAGAAAGATCAGAAAAACGATTTATTCAATTAAAACAATTATTACTTCAACCCAATCAATTTTTAGCGATAAAAGATCTTGTTTGGAAGGAATTTATGGATATGCACCAATTATTTGAAACTTGCCCTAAAGCTTTTTCTTACTTTACTCCCGTGGTAAGCTCTGTGTTAAACGATTTAAATGCTTTTATTACAAAAGAAAAAATAAATTTATGGGTTACTATGGATGCAGGCCCAAACATTCATTTATTGTATAAAGAAAAAGAAGAAGAAAGAATAAATATTTATTTAAGCCAATTAGTTAAACAATACGCAATAATGGATTTATTAACTTTAAATAGAGAAAAAAATGTTTGAAATTACCACTTATAGTAAATGTATTATTACAGGAGAGCATTCGGTATTAAGAGGTAAATCGGCTATTTCTGTTCCTTTAAAAGATAAATTTTTAAAATTTATTTTTAAGCCGGGTGGAAAAAAATTAGATATTACTTTTAATTCTCATTCTAAAATAATGCAATTATTATTTAACAGTGTATTTAATGTTGTTTTAAGTAAAATTTCAGAAAAAGTGATGGACATAAAAGGTAAGCTTATTGTAGAAAGCACTTTGTCTTTTGGAGTGGGTCTTGGTAGTTCTGCAGCTTTATGTTCGGCGGTAAGCCTATGGTTAAAAGAATTAAAAGTAATTAACGAAGATCAAGTTTTTAACTTTGCAAAATCTTTAGAAGATTCTTTTCATGGATCCAGTAGTGGGGTAGATATTGCAGCGTCTTTATCGAATGCAACTATTTTGTTTAATATGGATTCTGGTTTTAAAAAAATTACTTTTAAAAGTTCTCCTTTTTTAGCTTTAAGTAATTCTGAGTCAAAAGGCTCTACTAAAAAAGCAGTATTACAAGTGCAAAATTGGATCAAAAATAATCACAAAATATCTATAACTACCGATAATGAAATGCAAAAGGCTACAGATTTAATTTTAAAAACAAAAAACTTAAGCAAAGCACAGTCTATTCCTTTTTTTATAGAAGCTTTTCAATTATCCACAAAAGCCTTTAATCGATGGGGCTTAATCACTCCAGAGCTAAAAAAACATATATCAGAGGTAAAAGCCATGGGCGCAATAGCCACAAAACCTAGTGGAGCAGGTTTAGGAGGTTGTGTATTAAGTTTGTGGAAGACAAAACCTAAAGATAAAAGCCTAAGTCTAATTAAAATGTAAGTAGTAATTGTATTTATTAAAAGCTATTTTAAATATTCTGAATTTATTGCTTTTAATTGACTATCTAGATGATATAAAATGGGTTCCCCAGTAGGAATGTTTAAGTTTAGCAAATCTTTTTCACTTAAATCTTCTAAATGTTGAATAAGTGCTCTTAAACTATTGCCATGAGCTACTATTAAAACCGTTTTATTTTTTTTAATTTGTGTTGCAATATTAGTATCCCAAAATGATAGAACTCTATCTTGAGTGTCTTTTAAAGATTCTCCTAAAACAGGAGTTTTTATTTCTTGATATTGTGGCAAACCTTTAAAAGTATTTTCTTTTAGCAGGGGAGGAGTTGTCTTATAACTTCTTCTCCATATATGAACCTGTTCTTCTCCATATTTTTTTCTAGCCTCATCTTTATTCATTCCTTGTAAAGACCCATAATGCCTTTCATTAAGTTTCCAAGTTTTTTGAATGGGTAGATAGCACATATCCATAGCCTCTAAAGTATACCAAAGGGTTTTTATGGATCGTTTTAAGATCGAGCAATAGGCTAAATCAAAGTGTAAATGATGTTTTTTAAGTGTATTTCCCGCAGCTTTGGCTTGCTCTATACCTAGAGGGCTTAAATTAATATCTTCCCATCCAGTAAAACGGTTTTCTTTATTCCATAAACTTTGTCCATGGCGAAGTAAAACCAATTTGTAAGAACTGTTCATAGTATCACTCGTTTTATAGGCAAACCCTTGTATTCTCTGTACCACAACTTGTGTCTTCACAAAAGGGGTCACCCTCTACAGTACATGTTGTACTTTTACTGCTCTGGTCTTCTTTTATATCTTTGTTTACTAAATTTAGGGCTTTATTTATTTGTTTGTATAAACTAGTAATTTTAATTACTCCCTCTCCAGAGCAATTGTTTTCTTTAAGGCAAGTGTTTACCACATAACAAGAATTTTTTGAATTATAAGTGTAATCTGTTTCTCCTCTCGCTAATATGCCTTCTACTTCGTTAGTTTTTGAATGGAAAACAGGAGAGCCAGAGTTGCCTTGAAAGGTGTCTAAATTGGCTAAAAAATATGTATTTTCTACTTGAGAAACCTTTGCTCCTTTTTGTGTAATTTTTAAAGGAAGCCCTGAAGGATGCCCTATAACAAAAACACTAGTATCCTTTTGTATTTCCTTAATTTTACGAATTTTAAGAGGTTGTCTATCCGTTACTGGGCGGTCTAATTTAATAATACTATAATCTGTAATGCTTTCTTCGCGAGATATTAATTTATCACAAGAGTACATCGAGCTTGAGGAAATTTGTATTGTTGTTTGCCCTTTTTTAGTTAGTTTGTAATCAAAAACAAATTGTGTGTCTTCGCAATCAAATTGGCTAGTAATGCAATGCCCAGCCGACATAACTAATTGGGGAGCAATTAAAAAACCAGTACAAAAAGCACCAGTGGGTTGAGCTAAATATTTTTCTGTAGAGCATAATTGGTAACTTTCTTCTAAAGTTTCTGCATCAATATCAAATAATGTTTCTGTAGCATTGGTAGACAGTAAAGAGGCTGTACTAAATAAAGCAACAGTAGACAAAGAAAGATCTTTAATTGTTTTATTTTTAACTTCATAAAATTCTTTTCGGTTATCTTTACCGTAAACCACTTTTGGTTTAAGAATATTTAGTGCGTTTTTAGAATTTTTAGCAAAAGAAAGATTTAAGTTAAAAAAGTTTACAAACAAAAAAAACAGTATAAAGCGAAGCATTATTCCTCCTTGAATAATTGGATTTAAAAAAATTTTGTTGTAAACGTCATAATGCAACTTGTTTTACAACAATAGCATTTTCTTAATTGAGTGAAAAAATTTTTTAAAAAACCCTGACCAAAAAAAGCCGTAAGGCTAGAATTATAAATATAGCTTTAAAGGCTTAAGGCTGGTTTTTGCCATCCATAAAAAAATAAATAGGTAGTATTGTTTACATCAGTTAAAAATGTAAAGCTTCTCCGTGAGGTGTTTGGTCTACTAGTTGGTTATTTTGTACTATAATAGATCCATTAATAATGGTATGCACTGGCCAACCTTTAATATTTTTATTTACAAAGGGAGAAGGCGCCAATGATACTAAAAACTTTTCTGATAAACGGTTTTCTTTTTTTAAATCCACTAAACTAAGGTCTGCGTCAAAGCCAGGAAATAGTAAACCTTTGTTTTGTATATTATAGCGCAGACTAGGGTGAAAGCTCATTAGTTGCACTAATTTTAAAAAAGACATTTTTTTTTGATTAATAGCATTAAGCAACAAAGGGATACTGGTTTGCACTCCAGGAATTCCAGAAGGAGAAGAGGGGTATTTTTCTTGTTTTTCACTGATGCTGTGCGGGGCGTGGTCTGACCCAATAATATAAATTTGATCATTTTGAATAGCTTTCCACAAAGCATCTTGATGCTTTTTATCTCTAATGGGAGGGTTCATTTGTGCAATAGACCCAAACTGTTTGTAACAATCTGGAGAGTTTAGTGTTAAGTGTTGTGGAGTAGCCTCTAAGGTAATTAATTTAGGATATTTTTTTTGCACAGCTTTTATAAATAGTAATTCTTCTTTTGTACTAATATGAAGAATGTGTATAGACCGTTTGTTTTTGATAGCCAAGGTTACAATACGCTTTGTTGCAATAAGAGCTGTTTGTTCATCTCTTAAGTAAGGATGGTGTAATGGGGTTAATTGATCTTTGGGTATTAAGTTTTTTCGTTGTTTTAATCGTTGCTCATCTTCGGCATGAATAGCTACTGTTTTTTTTCCATTTTGCAATACTTGATTTAAATAGCGTTCATCATCTAAAAGAAGGTCTCCTGTGGAAGAACCCATAAAAATTTTAATTCCACAGCAGTGTTTTAACTGTTCTAGTTTTTTTAAATGCATGGAATTTTCTGCAGTAGCTCCTAAAAACAAACCATAGTTACAAAAACTTTGCCCTTTAATTGTTGCTAATTTTTGGTTAAAGGAAGTTTCGTCGGTGGTGGAAGGTTTAGTGTTAGGCATATCTAAAACACTAGTAATGCCTCCTAGCACTGCGCCTAAACTACCATTTTTAAAACCTTCTTTGTAATCAAGCCCAGGGGTTCTAAAATGCACTTGAGTATCTATAAACCCAGGGCTAATGTGCAAGTGTTTTGCATCTAAAGTTTTTTTGGCTTTAGTAGAAGAAAAAGAACCAATGTCTATAATCTTTTTACCTTGAATTAAAATATCTAACTTTTCTAATTTCCAATTTTTACTTTTTGGATGTTGAATAGCTAAGGTGCCATTTTTTATTAAAAGATCTGGTTGCATAGTATTAATTAGAGTTTAATTGTTTATATATTTTAAGTTCTTGAATAATTCTATATAAAATAATTTTCTCTTCTATAAAATTACTAGAAAGGTTAACTTCTTCACTAAAAAAATTTTTTTTATTTTTAATTTGTTTCTCTATACTTATTGTTGTTGTTTTATTTTTTAAATTTTTTTTCAAATAAATACGAATTTTATATAAAGGTTTTTGATTTTTTATAGAAGGGTCTTTCCAAATACTATTTAACCTAATCCATGGAGTAAAAACAAATCCTTTTTCATAATTAGAAGTGCTAACAGGGTATTTTTGAATGGACTGTTGAGTAACTTTCCATAAAATAGCATAATCTTCTGCAAAGATCTTTTTAATTTTTTTTTGTGCAGTTACAGACGGCGGTTTTTGAGGTGCTAAGGTACAAGAAAAAATAAAAAAACCAAAAAAGCTAAGTGCAGATAAAAAACTTAGCTTCCTTAGATATTTAAAAAAGCTCTTGAAAACTACGGGTAGCATGGCTAGGTGTATGGGATTGGCCAGTTGTGGCTAAAAAAATAATTTGCAAAGCATATCGTTTGTTTGTATCTTTTTTAAAATTATTAACAAAATCAGTATTAAAAGTATTGGTCCAATTAGATACTCCAACCTCTTCTAATACTTTGGTTGTTAAAATTTTATGTTTTTTATTTTTATCCATAAAAATTTCTTTTATTTCTACTAGTTGTAATACACTAGAGTGAGGTTTGAAGTCTGCACTCATTTTCGGTGGATTTAAATGAATAGAATTTTTGTTAACTTTAGGTGTCTTAAGTAGAGGTAAAAATTTTAAATCTACTTTTCCACTAGTAGCTTGTTGTAAAGCAATACTCATTTTTTTAGCAGTTAAAAATTTAGACTGTGTTTTTACAGAAATTTTTAATGGGTTAATGCGAGCCATGACTGTATATAAATCTTCGTATTTTAGCATCTCGAAATTTTCTATATTTAAATTTTCGAAAAGCAATTTTGGTGTTTGCGTATTTAAACGATCGTCTTCAACTTCTTCGTCGGGTTTATTCGTTAATAGACCAAGTACACTTTTATTTAAACCTTCTTTAGGAATTACTAATGTTGACCCAGAAGAGGTATAGCGTTTTATATCAAAAGGAAGATATTGACCTTGTTTTTCCAGTAAAGAGAATAATAAAATTTCTTGAAAAGATGTATTGGTATTAGTAGTAACCTGAAGACTTCCATTTATAGTTTTTTTAGATAAATCAAAATCTATGTTTTCGTCCTTTTTTTTAGTAAAAGATTTTTCTTGAGAAGCATAGGCTTTAAATTTAAATAAATTAGCTAAAGAAATAAAACTACTTCCTCCTTGAATTTCATTAATAGCGGCTTTTAAAGGAAATTGTCCATGCAAAGTATGGGCAATATACTTTTTCTTTTTTGGAGCAGTAAATTCATAGTTTTCTTTTTTTAATCGTACAGAAATCCAGTAGCGCTCTGTTTGTTCTGGCAAACTTACATTAGAAGGCACTTTGGCTTTAGAAAAAGAAGGTACAGAAACTATTTTAGGACTAAAAAAATTAGCAGCAGTAATGTTCCATAGTTCTGTTAAATTGAAACTAAATAAAGTTAAGCCAAAATCAATTAATCCGTCTCGTCGTACATTAGAAAAATTAAGAGCCTTTCCTTTTAAAACATTTTCATTAAAGGTTTTCTTAGTTAAAAAAATAACAAGATGATTTTGTTTTTCCGAAATACCCAAAAGTGTTTTTGTTATAAAGTTTGGAGCAGAAACAACTAGCGTCCATGGAGCATAAATGGACGATGGAATTTCTTTTGTAACCATTCCTTTAGAATCAGAGATTAATTTTTTGTTTATTGTTTTTTGTTTATTGTGAACTATAACAACGGCATTCTTAATAGGTTGTTTAGCATTATCTAGAATTTGCCATTGCAAAGTGGTGCCAGCAAATGCGGTTATAGAATTAATTAAAAAAGTATAAATAAAAACACTGGTATAAAGTAATGCAGATTTCATAGTAGTCTCCTTATAGGTTCACCAGAACCAGTCTTAAGTACAGCCTAATTAAGCCTTAATTCTTTGTCAAAAAATATTATAAGTATTTTGCTTTTATAAAAGAATAGAGCCAAGGAAGTGTCTTTTTATACAACGCGTTACAGTTGTTTAAAATATAAGGGATTTAATAAGGAAATAATGCTTTTTTTCTTTTTTTATTTATTAAAATAGCTATCTTTTCGTTGAATTGATTTGTATTTAATTGCATAACTAAAGCTATATCTTGATGGAGAAGTATCATTTTTTTATCAAGACTTTGTGGCGAGGTAGCTCAGGTGGTTAGAGCAGCGGAATCATAATCCGCGTGTCGGGGGTTCAAGTCCCTCTCTCGCTACCATTTTTTATACAATATTTTTTTTTGAATTATACCTTTAAAGTGCAAGCGCAATTTTAAAGTGCAAACGCAATTTTAAAGTGCAAACGCACCTAGTCTTTACATTATCTTGACGCTTAACCTGTTTCTTTTCTAGAATTTAGTACATTACAAATTTTACAAAAGAAGGTTATGTGTATTTTTTACTATTATTATTTGCATTTTTTCCAGTTCACGCAGAAGCCATTGGCTTACTTCCTGGGTTACCAGGAAAAAAGTTGCCCAGTTTTGATCAAAATTTTTCCTGCATCGATTCTTATAAAGCAAAATCTTACATCAAAGAATACAACATTGATGTAGAATCTTTTGGAGGTTTAGAATTATGCGACAACCAAGTAGAAACAAAAAAATTATTTAATGATTTAAAAATTATCGAAGAAGGGTATTTTTCTGGAAGTACAACCAATACATTTATCCGTGGTTTTGTAAAAGCTTCTGAATATGACTACTGGATGAAAACAATGACAAAAGGAATAAGAAGAGGTCATGATATTCCTTATGCTACCGCTTATAACAGAGGTGGTTATTTTACTATGCAAAATGGGTGGAGTAAATTATCCACTCTAGGAAGGGTTGGAACCATTATTCATGAAGCTCGTCATACTGCTGGATATGGACATCGTGCTTGCAACCATGGACCCTATAGCGAAAGTCAGCTTTCCGGCTGTGATGCTTCTGTGGAAGAAGGGGGTAGCCACGGCGTAGAAATGGAATACTATTCTCGCGTAGTACTGCGAGGACAAAATTTTCACCCCGCATACACTAGCATGGCTAGGTTAATGAACTTAGCTCGCGCCAATTTTGTTTTTAATAAATATCCAATGAAACAAAAAGAAGCTTTATTGGTGTTAACAGACAAAAAAGCTGTAGTTTTAAAAGACAATAATAAACGCGATATTGCTTTATCAAAAGAAATGTTATCAAAGTCTAATTCGTTGCAATTAAAGCGAAGTTCTTTTGGAGCTACTTTAGTGGGAGAAAAAATCGCATTAGCTTTTGATTTGTATTCTTGGGCCAAAAATTTACAAACGGATTTATTAGAAGATGTTTATTCTTATTATAAAATGTTAAAGCAAAATAGAAGCTTTCGTATTATAGATTTAGAAGAAGTGGATTTTGGTAAAGTAAGACATTTAGTGGCTTTAACAGACAATAATGAATTAAAATTTTATAATTTTCCAAAAGGCGAATGGTTTTCTGGAACTTCTATTCCTGCAAAGGCCACTTTAAAAACCGTAAGCCCTGAAGGGAAAAAGGGATTATTTGTAGTAACTAAAGAAGGGTTGGTTTACCCTGTGGACCACGCTTCTTTGCGATTAAAACCGGCTTTGCCTAACAAATGGCCCGCAGATGTAAAAACCTATGGTTTATGGAATGCAACACTTTTAGAATTAAGAAAAGATCAAAGGATGTATGAAGCTAAATCGGGAACTCCTTTTACTGAGTTAAATGCTTCGAAAAAAATTATAGATTTTGTAAAAGTGCCTTTATACAATGCTTTTGATTTATAAAAAAAATATTTTTGTAAAGTAATATATTAAGTAACGAGGGTTGTATTTTTAAAAGTATAAATAAAAGTCTTTTTTTTGTTATTGCCGTAGGGGTTTTGTATTTTTTTAACCATTATTTTTTTAAAAAAAACAATACCTATTCCTCTAAAATACAAAAAGTATTTTTAAAGCAAAAAAAGCATATAACTTCTGTGGCAAAAGGCATAAAACCTTTTACCTTTTTATCAAAAAGACTAAAGGCAAATAAACTAAAGCCAAGTAAATTAACTTTTGTAAAAAACCTTTTGCAAACAGAGTCTGTTCGTATGGGAAGTATAGAGCCCCATCCTAAAAGGCGATTAGAGCATTTAAAAAAACAATCCTTGTTGTTAAAGGAGGCCGATTTTGCTTATTTATTTAAAGAAGTTAGTAATACGCAATCCAATGGTGATCGTCGATTTTTAAGCGTATATTTATTATCTTTATCGCAAAATAGTAAAGCCAAACCGTATTTAGAAAAAATCATTTCTGCCTCTATTAATCAAAAAATAGCAGCTCCACGCTTATACGAGCAGGAGTTAGTTATAAAAATGCACGCTATTAAGGGGTTTTTGCCCATAATAAAGGCAGAAGGCAGTTATCAGGCCCAAGCCAAACAGTTGCTACAACGGCAAGAAAATCCTTTTTTGGTAAAATTTATTCGTAATTTACTGTAAAAAAAGGGGTTTTTCTCGTAAATCTGTTTAAAATATAGACAGTTATACTGGTACTTTTGTATGAAATTGACTACAACCACTATCATAATTGCTTTATTTCTGTATAACTATAAGTAATTATTTGTTTTTTACTTAAATAAAAATTTTGGTATCATTTTTGCTTTATGGATTGTGTAAATAAGTTTATTAAGTGAATTTGTGTAAAGGGGAAAATATGAAAATTTATAAACGAAATCTATATTTTTTTAGTCTAATGACTATTGTAAGTTTATTAGTAACTAGCAAGCTTTATGCTTTAGAATCAAAATCGCTAGATAATGAAGTAGAATTCAGCGCACAAGAAAATAGTAAATCTAAGAAAAAACAATCTGCAGAACTTGCTAGTGATAATAGCTATAACTCTCAACCGGTTGTTGAGGTGACAGCCAAAGCTGTAGTAAAGTCTGAAGCAGATAGAATATATGATCGTCGTTCAGAAGAAGAAATGAAGACAATTAACAGAATTAACGAACAGTTGGAAAAAGAGAGACTGGAGGCAGAAAAGCGTAGATCAGAAAGAATACGAAAAAAATTATTTGGTGAGCCTGCAGCTCCGGCAGCAACTCCTCCAGCAGTGAAACCTGCTCCTCAAAATAATTCTCGATTAAGAGCTATTGAAAATAGTTTATCAGATATTAAAACCAATTTATTTAATCAAGAGTTTGATAAAATAGAACAAAACAGTGGTAAGTATGTGGGATTGGATTTAGGAACTGGTAAGTATGCTGTAGAGAGTAGTCCTGATGTAATAACCAAAAGTGCTTTTGGTATTAGCACGGGTATGCGTGTAGAAGATAATCCTTTTATTACTTTAGAGGGTCATTTTGTACTTTCTGAGCACCAATATGCAACAAATTCTAATAATGGTTCAAATAATTACTTCCCTCAAGCTAAGCAATACAATGCAGGCTTAGCTTTAAAATATGATATTATTCCGTTTGTAATTACTCCGCGATTAGGGGGTACTGTAGATTATACTTTCCGCCAATACTCTATGGGAAGTTCTTATAGAAATAATTCAAAAAAGTTAGATACGCATTCTGTAGATGTAGGTTTAATTGCTGGTGGTTATATTCAAGTCTCTAAATATTTAGGAATTGAAATTAGTTATAGACAAATGATGAATGTATCCACTAGTGCTATAGACAGTAAATATCGCCCTAGTGGTAGAACAGATAATGATACTGTAACTATACTAGATAAGTCCTCTTATGGAATGTTTATGCTTTCTATACAAATGGGTTTTAGATAATATTTAAAAACATAGAAAGCTTGCTTTTTTAGTAAGCTTTTGTTAGAAGAGAGGTGTAAAGAGAGCTTTTTAGCTCTCTTTTGTGTTTTTAAAAGGGC
>VSKW01020409.1_pt1 | contig 12858 bp, 6 predicted proteins | sample 4798611 | NCBI WGS metagenome assembly VSKW01 (sample SAMN12179536, study PRJNA552185) | sponge metagenome | biome: deep-sea hydrothermal plumes; feature: spots directly above weak diffusing fluid; material: sea water; isolation source: sponge from the Crane site of a hydrothermal vent ...
AAGAAGCTGACTATTTTATAGCAGATAAAGGATATGATTCTGAATTAATTCGAGAATAAGCAAAACAATTAGGAATGGAGGCTATGATTCCAAAATGTTCTAACACTAAAAAACCTGCTATTCATTTTAAAAAAAATACTTATAAATCAAGGCATCTTGTTGAAAATTTATTTGCCAGATTAAAACATTTTAGAAGTATTTCAACTCGTTTTGATAAGCTAGCTAGGAATTTTAAAGCGATGATTTATATTGCGTGTGCTATTATTTGGGTGAATTCAGAATGAGAACACGCCCTAATAGTGAGAGTGATGTTTTCAACAAATATAATCATATTTAACCTATAATTTTTTCAGAATAAAAAATACCGACTACATGAGATAATAAGACAATATGCAAAACACTTGTTTTCTTTCAAACTGTACAAACTATAAACAATTTGATAATCTAGCTAGGGTATGAGACAGAATATAATAAGAAAAGTTCAACATTATTGAATAATTTCTTTTATCTTATTGCATTATAATCATTAAATTTATTCTTATAGATTAAGTAGATGTTGATTTTTGAGTTCAGTTGATCATATTGCTCGATCTGAATTGATTGAAAAATAAAAAAAGTCTCCTTGTAGTAATACAGAGCAACACCTAAAGATTTTTCCAAATCTGTTATTGAGTGCTTTTTGAATTGCTAAAACGTCACAATCTTCTATATCCATACCTGTTGGCAGATACTGATGAGCTGATCTATTGGTATACTGATTTAAACTGCTGTTACAAGAACAATAAAATATTGAAAAATAACATTTTATTTTCAATTTTATCAATCAAATTTTATGCTGAGAAAACGCTTTGCCAGGATCACAAGCAATGGTATGTTTATGATTAAAGCGGTATCTTTATTAAACATTTGAGAAAGCAAAATAAAAAAACAAAGCACAAGATTATCTTTTACTTTTATCTAAACACGGATCTGTTTTAATGAGATGAAAATGATCAAAAAAAATAGCAACTGAAAAGCGATTTATTGAAAATTCTTAACAGCATTTTACCCTATTCTCTATTTTTTTATGTATAATGGTTTGTCTTGCTGTTTTGGTCGCGAAATAGCAATTAGGCGTAGAACAAATCTTGATATAGGCTTATCATCAAGGACTGGTTTACGATTTCATACACTGAATTTGAATTAATGGATACTGAACAATGAGCAAAGCGATTGCACTAGAAGCTTCGTTGCGTACCGACTTAGGTAAAGGTGCGAGCCGCCGCCTACGTCATACCGATAACATTCCTGCCATTATTTATGGTGGAGAACAGCCAGCACTACCGATTACACTGGAATTTCGATTTATTGTTAAAGCGTTAGAGCAAGAAACCTTTTATTCTCAACTAATTGATTTAAAGATTAACAATAAATCAGAATCTGTTATTTTAAAAGCCGTTCAACGCCATCCATCAAAACAAAAACCCATGCATTTAGACTTTATGCGAATTGATTCAACTCACGCAATTAACGTACATATTCCATTACATTACATCAATGAAAATATTTGTCCAGGTGTTAAAAAAGGTGGGAATTTATCTAAAAATATCAATGAAGTCGAAGTTAGATGTCTGCCAACACAGCTTCCAGAATTTATTGAAGTTGATTTAAGTGCATTACAGTTAGGTCAAATTATTCATTTATCCGACCTGCCTTTACCAAAAGAAGTTGAATTAGTACAACTTCGACAAGGTGAATCACATGATTTACCCGTCGCTACGGTTAAACTACCAAAAGGTGGAATTGAAGATGCAGATAACGATAATACAGAGTCCAATGAATCTAGTGAACCTAGCAAATAAATAAGGTCTGTACTGACAAATCAGATTCCATATGATGTATATTGAGTCATAAAATCTTATTTTTACAATGGTAGCCATGTCGATTACAAACAAAAAATCCGCCATTATGTTGATGATCGGATTAGGAAATCCTGGGCCTGAGTATGAAAAAACGCGCCACAATGCAGGTGCGTGGCTCATTAAAAATCTTTCTGATCAATATCATAGTCCACTCATCGCTCATAAAAAATTTTTTGGCTATACTACTGTTATTCAAATTAACTCACATAAAGTTCATTTATTTATCCCTGCAACTTTTATGAACTGTAGCGGCCAAGCTGTTAGAGAAATACAGAAATTTTACCAACTACCACCAGAGTCTTTACTCATAGCGCACGATGAATTAGATTTTGATCCAGGTGTAGCGCGCATTAAAGTAGGCGGCGGGCATGGAGGACATAATGGTTTGAGAGATATTATTCAGAAAATTAACTCACCAGATTTTATCCGACTTAGAATTGGTATTGGTCGACCCAATGATCAACGCTTAGTCTCTAACTATGTTTTAAATCGTCCTTCTGTCTCCGACTACACTCAAATTCAAAACAATCTCTATGAAATATTGCGTATTATACCTGACCTGATTGCAGGCGAACATGCAAAAGCCATGCAAGTATTACATCAAAAAGACGCATAATAGAAGACATCTTCTATAAGGAAGCGCAATACGTCAATATTTTTCGATGCCTCGCATCACGTCGTGAGGTTTTCGATAGTCTCACTCTTTTCTAAATCTTTCATTGAATGCTGAGTGATTTTCTAAAATCTCATCATCTTCTCTATTGATAAACTCTGTTTTCTTTGGCAAATATTAATATTTATAAATCAAGGCATCTTGTTGAAAATTTATTTGCTAGATTAAAACATTTTAGAAGTATTTCAACTCGTTTTGATAAGCTAGCTAGGAATTTTAAAGCGATAATTTATATTGCGTGTGCTATTATTTGGGTGAATTCAGAATGAGGACACGCCCTAGCATTTGACTGTTTTTTTGCTATAAAAAATGCCTTACTGTTGCACTTCACATTTGAGAGGCAACCCAAAAAGTCAATAAAATGAATAATTCTGCGTATTTTTTGAGAGATGACTACAAAAAAATACAATAAGTCGATATAACCATACATTAATACAATTAAATATAATACAACCTCATCACGCTATTCATAGAAAAAAATGTAAATATCATTAAACATTAGGAGAAGTATTCATGCTAACATCACTGGACAGGCTCTCATTTTTTATTCATTCTACAACACTGATTCGCATCATATTATGTGCCCTACTCTCTTGTGCTAGTCTAGCGAATGCGATTTCGATCAACATCATCCCAGCACTTAAGATGCTCATGGGAGACGAAGTGATACACAATCAAGAGAAATTTAAGCAAATGTTAGCCAATAATCACATCAGTCAAGCTGAGTTATCTCAATTTCAAGATGATATTACGAAAGATAAGCAAAAATGTCTTGCCGATATTCAAAAAATCATAAACGAAAGCCAACGTCTGATCGGATATGCGCAAGATACTATCTTAAAAAAAGACATCATTTTAATTCTTCAGGTGTATTTAGAATTCAAGGACACTGACCCATACTTGGTAAAAGACCTCATTATAATGCTAGCTAATATGCATAATGCAATATGCATCCTATTTTTTTATACACAACAAGATTTTTTGAGGACAATAAAACAAGAACTATTACAGAACATTCACTTGCAAGCATATCCAAAAATAATTAACATGATCATGGATTTAACGCCTAAACTTGAAAAGTCATCTATGGAAAAGAGTAGAAATGCTATAACACAAGATTTACATCGTATATTGTGTGGCGGCATGCCACTATTGTTTCAACATGAATTAACCGTTTAAAAAAATACGCAAAGCATGCTGTAGATTAAAACTGTTTTGTTTAAAACAGCGTATGATGACATGATATATCTCATTGACATGAAGGATCATAACCAACACTATAAATTTAATTTTATAGTGCATATCTTTCCCATTGATTTGCTGTTTAAATACAAGATATGGATACAAAAGAAAGCAAAAAATACGTAGACTGGATCAGTATCTTGTTTTTAGAAAAACGCGGCCACCTTCTCAATTTTAATCCAGCATGAGGCATATTCACGCATATGCCCCTCATATATGATTTCAACATGAATCTAATAACACGGCTAGCAGGTTGCTATTTTACTGATTGAGACATGAAATCAATCAATGCATAAGATTTGGCAAGACAATCGTCATTGACTGGTTTTTTTATGGGTATCCATCAGCGATGGACTACTCGTTTTCTGATGCTATGAGTAAATTAAAGTGAGCATACAATCAATTCAAAAAATATCTATGTTATTTTAAATAACATTATATTAACAGTCTAAAACTTTGCATTGATTGCATACTACAAACAAGCCATTCTGATGAAAAACAGATATTTTAAAAAATACAAATAAAAAAATCGTACCATTTGTGACAGTCTTGTTTTTATAAATCGCAATCATCAAATCTATACTCATTCAGCTTTCATGTCAGAATAAAAAAAACAATATAATAAATGCATTTCATATTGGACTTAAAATTGCAACACAAGCTACCGTTGAAAAAGTACTTTAACGATGCCATTTAACAGCTTGTACTGGTGTTTTTTCAATCCTAATTCAATCTAAAAATGATCTCAATGATTGTTATCAAAAGATGATGAGATGATCATCAATTCAGTAGGGTAAATCCTTATGATTATGTTGATTAAAAATCTCTATTCATTTATCAAGATAGGCGCTCAATAAATTCAAAAAAAAGGCTATAGGCTAAGATAGTGCACCATATCAATATCTAGACTATGTGAGACTACAGGATAAAGCTCAAAATCTACAGTACAAAATGACAGGCTATACACACGCATTTTTTGACAATCATTTGGATCAATGTTCACATGTTTTATGGAATAAAATATCAGGCCAATTTTCTTCAACCAAGGTTAAATTGACACGAGTGGGTGCAAGATAAGTTAAATTTCCAGCATTATCAAGCGCTAAATGTTGTGAATATTTTTCTCTAAAGCGTGTTAATGTCTCTGCATTATCACAAGTAATCCATCGGCTTGTTTGAATATTAATGGGTTCATAAATAGCATCTACTCGATATTCATGTATTAATCGATGCAAAACGGTATCAAATTGCAAAATGCCGACTGCCCCTAAAATAAGATCATTATTATTAAATGGCATAAATAATTGAGTAGCGCCTTCTTCTGCAAGCTGCTGTAATCCAACTTTTAATTGTTTTAATTTTAAAGGATCTTTCAGTTGAACTCGCTTAAACATGTCAGGTGCAAAATTTGGAATACCAATAAATTTAAATTGTTCACGCTGCGTAAAAGTATCTCCAATTTGTATCGTGCCATGATTATGTAAGCCAATAATATCTCCAGCAACCGCTTCTTCTATATGTATTCGATCACCGGCTAAAAACGTGACAGCATCTGCTATTTTAATATCTTTTTTAAGTCTCACATGGTGCATTTTCATATTACGGATATAGCGACCTGAACAAATACGCATAAAAGCAATACGATCACGATGTCTGGGATCCATATTAGCTTGTATCTTAAATATAAACCCACTGAAAGTTTCTTCTTCTGGTAAAACAAGGCGTTGATCAGTTTCGCGCGCTAAAGGAACAGGTGCCCACTCAATAAAACAATCCATCATTTCTTTGATACCAAAATTACCTAAAGCCGTTCCGAAAAAGACTGGTGTTAAACTTCCATTTCTGTAAGCTTGTAAATCAAAGACAGGACAGGCACCTGCAATCAAATCAATTTCTTCACAAAATTGATGATAATCTGGACCCAGAAATGTTTTCGCTTGATAAGAAGCTAATCCTTGAATTGTTTCATAGGGTATTAAGTGATGCCCTTGACCGGATTGATAAGAAATAATTGTATCTGATATTAAATGATAAATCCCTTTGAATGATTTACCCATACCAATAGGCCAAGTAATAGGCGCACAAGCAATCTTTAAAACAGATTCTACCTCATCAAGAATATCAATTGAGTCTCTTACTTCTCTGTCCATTTTATTAATAAAGGTAAAGATAGGCGTATCTCGCAATCGACAGACTTCCATTAATTTAATGGTTCTCATTTCGACACCTTTAGCTGCATCAATCATCATCAAGGCAGAATCAACAGCCGTTAAAGTGCGATAAGTATCTTCAGAAAAATCAGCATGTCCTGGTGTATCTAACAAATTTAATACACGCTGTTGATAAAAAAACTGCATGACAGAAGTGGTAATAGAAATACCGCGCTCTTGCTCCATTTTCATCCAATCTGATGTTGCCATACGGTTTGATTTTTTCCCTTTCACTGTTCCAGCTAATTGAATAGCACCTCCTAATAAGAGTAATTTTTCAGTCATCGTTGTTTTACCAGAATCCGGATGGGAAATAATGGCAAAAGTTCTACGATTATCAATCTCTTCTGACAGTGACGGCGACGACATATTTTTTTCTCTTTTATATCAATGTGTTATATTTTATTACGCGGATTTATGACGTATGAGCCTTATTATCGCTGATCTTTTACTCAGAAACAACTAATGCCTTCATATAGACTCATCTACATTTTTTTCAGCAAGAGAGAAGATATCACAATAAAACATAACCTGTTTCGTGTATAATAAGTTAAATAATGCTGCTATTTTATACAATATATATCATATAACAGCGTGTCATTTGACACTAAAAAATTGATGCCACCAGGAGCTAGTCTATGTTTGGTATTCAGAAACCTTCTATAGAACGTCGTTTGCGCCATGCAATCATGACAACCACAGAAGTTGCTTTACTCATTACATTATTATTTTATAGTGTCACTGATTATTTTAAATCAAAAGAAAGATTATCCGATCGATTAGCTGATATTGGTGAAATGGTCATTGAGCTAACACAAGATATGTTACACACTAATAATCCACAAATAATACAAGATATTTTATCTTCATTCTACACATTACATGATATTGAAGATATTTATATTATTGAACAAAATCAGAAGCTCAAAGTGGGTTACGATGGATATGTTGAGTCACCTCGCATATTCAATGTAAATCCGGATCGACAAGATATTTTTATAGACAACTGGTTATATGTGTCATTGCCCATTGTTATGCCAAATAATCAAGTAGCAGGCCATGTCATTATCACAGCTGATACGACAGATTTAAATCATCAAATGAATTTAAATATTTTAATTGCCTTATTAATTACAGTCTTAGCGATTTTATTTTCGTATTTATGTGCTTTTTTATTACAAAGAAACATTGCAACTCCTATTATTACTTTAGCTAACCAAATGAAAAAAATAAGTAAAAATCAAATATTTAATGTAAAGCTAGAACGCAAGAGTCATGATGAAATTGGTGATTTATATGATCAATTTAATCATTTATTAAAACAAGTACAACAACGAGATCATAAGTTACATCAACATAAAGTAAAATTAGAAGAAATTGTTAAATTAAGAACAACGGCATTAAATGTAGCCAATACGAATTTAAAAAAATCAATGAATGAAACAATTATTGCAAAAGATGCGGCATTAGATGCTGCAGAGGCTAAAAGTTCTTTTTTAGCCAATATGAGTCATGAAATCAGGACACCTATGAATGGTGTTTTAGGGATGATTGAAATGATGCAAGATACGCCACTCGATTCAATACAGGAAGATTATTTAGCAACCGCTTATAGTTCTGCCTGTGCTTTATTACAAATCATTGATGATATATTAGATTTTTCTAAAATTGAAGCAGGTAAATTACAATTAGAACTGATTCCTTTTGATGTATCTTCTGTGATTGGTGATATTGCGCTTTTATTATCAAGCAAAGCACATCAAAAAGGAATTGAATTAAATTATTTTATAGATCCTACGTTACCAAAAAGTATAATAGGTGATTCTGTTAGATTAAGACAAGTATTAATTAATATTGTTGGCAATGCCATTAAATTTACACAAAAAGGTGAAGTGAGTATTCGATGTGTAGTGAAAGAAAAAGAGCCAAAAAACCTATCTTATCATATTCATTTTGCTATTCAAGATACCGGGATTGGTTTAGAAAAAAATGTGATTCCTAATTTATTTCAACCTTTTACACAAGCGGATAACTCAACTACTAGAAAATTTGGAGGGACTGGATTAGGTTTAAGTATTTCTCAACAATTGATTGCATTAATGGATAGTCACATTTCAATTTCGAGTGAATTAGGTCAAGGTACTTGTTTTTATTTTGATCTCATGTTCAAAACACCTATGAACCAACCTCAATCTTCAGCAGTTGAATTAGCACAACATCACTTAAAAGCAAAATCTGCTTTAATTATTGATGACAATAAAACAGTTCGTCATATCTTAAAAGATTACTTAACACATTGGGGAATGCAAGTTGATTTAGCTAAAAATGGAAAGGATGCTTTAGAAAAATTAAAAACAATGCAAACGAATAACAAACACTATCATATTGCTTATATTGATGAAAACATGCCTATTATGGATGGCCATACATTCATTACTGAGCTACGAAATAATACCATATACCATTCAATCAAGCGTGTTATGTTAATCACAGGATTGATGAATCCAGATAAAAAACAAGCAGCTCATTTACATGATGCCTTACCGAAACCTTTTCATCCGTTACAACTATTGGAATGTACTTTGAAAGTACTGGCTTTGATAGACTCTCATCATCGCCTCAAAGAAAAAAAGACGCTTTTACCGACAATGAAAAAAACCACTGATATCTCACTATTATTAGTAGAAGACAATCTTGTGAATCAAAAGGTTGCTTTAGCTTTATTAAAAAAATTAGGGTTTCAACCACCTATGATTGCAAATAATGGAAAAGAAGCCATTCAAGCGATACAAAAAACAAATTACACTTTAATTTTCATGGATTGCCAAATGCCAGAAATGAATGGATATGAAGCAACACACTGGATTCGCAATTGGGAAAAAACAAAACAAAGAGAACCAATTCCAATTATTGCTATGACAGCGAATGCCATGGAAGGGGATAAAGAAAAATGTTTAGATGCAGGCATGGATGACTATGTTAGCAAACCAATTAAATTAGATCATTTGGAGTCTGTGATTGAAAAATGGTTATCAAAAAAAGAGCAACAGCATCTTGAACCTAACTTACTTTCTGAAAACATGCCTGAACCTCACACTGCAGTCGAGACGAATCATCAGAAAAAGCCTCCTGAAAATCAAGAAAAACTAAAAGATACTCAAAATAAAACAAGCATGGTATTAGATTTTAAAATTTTAAAACAACAATATAAAAAAAATAGCTCCAAAATACAATATGAATTTCAATTATTTACACAGTTTATGGATCGACACGTCAAATTGATCCTACCCGCTATTCAATATCAAAAAAAAGAACAGGCTATGGTATTATTAAATAAATTATCTGAAGCTTGTCAAGCATGGGGATATATTGCAGTTGATCAATATCTTCATCAATTATTAGTGATGACCAATCAAGCAGATTGGTTGAGTGCTATGCATACTATCTTAAAATTAATTAATAGTCTGCATCAAACTGACGGTCTTGCTGCTGTCACTATTAATGATTATCAATATGAAAAAGATTAAACTGAATCTTGCTGAATGGATTGTTGGACTGCAATAGTCTCTAATTGAGCATCAGTCGTTTAATCTCATGGTTTATAGGTTTACCTATTGCTTAAATTGGAGATGTTACTTTCATCCAATTTGAATAACAACTCATCTTTAACAACATACCAGTTAAGTCATGAAAGTTTTTTTCCTTATCTTTCAATAATTCATTAAAATCTTCATTGCTAGAAGTCACATATCGTTCTATTTCTAAAAATAAAATATTGAGTTTTGGATTGTCTTCTTTTAGCTTTGTTAATACATATTCGGTTACCACTCGTTTAGCATATGTTTGTAGTGTAGGGCTTTGATTATCTATGGCACTAACTGTAGAATCTAGATAATGTTGCTTACCTTGTATTTCTATATAAATTTGATCAATTTTGCCTGTTGTCTTATCAAGATTAACAGATGTAATAAAATAATCAATTGGAGAGAACATCCACCCATTCCACTTCAGTATATATTCCTGTTGTATCTTGATATTACATAATGATAGATCTTGCTTCTGCAATAGGCCAGGCATATTATATCTTGCTATACTATTATAAAGAGACTGATTCATGCTCTGAGCTTCACTGTCTGAGAATGAAGAAATTACAGACTCTTGAGGTAATAAATGCTTTTCACGCATCAGACTCAAAATAATAAAAATATATCTATATACAACAATAGGAGAATTTTTTGCCTTATATTGAAATTGACAATAGCCTTGTTCAACAGCATTTAATTTGCAAAATATCAATTGTGTTTTATCGGCTAGCATATAAAAATTCTGAATAGTTTGTTTCAATTTTTCAAGCGATCGATGGCGATTCACTATAAACCACCTCTCTGCATTACGAGTATCATGAGAGTGATTGACATATAGCAGTAAATTCAAACCTATATCATAAATAAATGGAAGATACTCGCTTAAAAATATTTCGTTTATCGTTTTATATGATTGTAATAATATATTGATACTCTCAGAAAACAGCTGATAATCTAATATACCTTGCATGGCATTAAACTCAAGCAATAAATGCTGTCTACAGATTAGCTCTTCTATATCACCTGGATTCTGCATCTGTTTTTTTAGAATATCTGAACATTTCATGAGGATATTTTTTTTATTCTGACTCTTATTTGTTTTAATATCCTTTATACAATTTTTTATGTTTTTTAACAAGGTAAGAGAGTAATCTTTTGTATTTTTTATACTGTTCAGTATATCTTCCAATACATTATCGAATAGTTCAGTAATATTGACTTTCAAGCCTTTCACATAATGCTGCATATTATATTTATCTAGAAAAGATATAATTAGGAAGAGATTAAAATAATTTGTCAACTTTCTCTTTATGATTTTCTCGTGTTGTAATATTATTTTACAGTCTTGCTGCAATAATGGAATATACTGCATTAATTCTATATACTCAGCAGAGAAAAACTGATAAATTCTATAAATTAAACTTCCAAGACAAAAAGTACGCATAATAAAAAAGCATTGCTTCATGATATGTTGCACGTGACTGCTTGTAGAATACTGTGTTTTTTTTATCAATTGTAAACACGTCTGAAAAATTAAATACATAGAATCCATTAATTCTTTTTTTTGATGTTCTTTCTGCAATTGATTCTGATTCAGAATAAGATCACATGATTTGATAAGTATTGGTAGTATTTTAATGAAAGATTCTTGTGATTTCACAGTAACTACATCGTGTGAGATTGCTTTTTGAGTCAAAATGATAGTGTTTATTAAATACTGTTGTAAAAAAAAATAAACTGAATCATTAGATAACTTCTTATAAAAAATCATAGTAGAAAGTAAATGATTCATAATTCTTAAATAATAAAAAAAATATAATTGTGGCTCCTCTAATTGAATAGACATTAATTGCTCTAAGATTGTTTTCAATAAACTGAAAGCTTGATTAAAAACTAGTTGTTTATCTACCAATAATGCTATTTTTTTATCATAAAAGAGAGAATCTATTTTATGAGCGTATATTTGTAGAAAAGCTGTATACGTTATAAAAGATATTTTAATATTATATTTATCTTTTTTTGGAGACTGAGTTAATTCATTGACAACTGCATGATCATTTACCATCCACTCCACACAATCCATCAGATTTCTTATAATCTCGAGATACAACTCACTATTTAAAGCTTTAAGCAGCACGCCAAGAATTAAAGAGATAAGATAACCTTTATCAATCTCCGAAAAATAAGCAAGAGTTTTACGCGTTGATAATTGTTGTAATAGATTATATATATTCGGATAGTCTTCCCATTTAAAGTTATTTTTTTCTTTTCCGTTGATATGATTCATCAATAAAAAAAAGACAGGCTGCAATGCTGGGTTTTGTATTGCTTGTTCAATCAACTTTTGGTAATTCAAAATGCCTTCATTTAATTCAGATAAATTTTTCATTTTCATCAACTGTTCAAATTGCGGAAAATCTTGTCTGATTCTAGAAGTTAAGACAAGATGCGCTGGAGTATTGTATCGATCATACGGTTTCTTTTTTGAAAAACCAACTGTTCTACCACGACTACTTTGCATTTCATCTGCTATCTTTTTCTGAGGCATTATAATAGATGATATGCGTTTTATTTGCTCTGCATTTTTCTCCTGTTCTTGAGGATCTAGTGTCTTGTTTTGCACATCGGTCATACCGTGTAAAAAAACCTCTGCATACTTGATAATATGTTTTGTGTTTTTATCAGATAATTTTTCTTGTAAAATCAAACAAGAAAATTGTCTTAAGAATAGCGTAAAAGAAGGTAATAATTTGAATTGATCTGTATCATATTGTTTGTTTAGTATTTTCATGAATATCATGACACCTGAGCTATACTGATCCATAGATTGATACTCATTTTTTAACTCAAGTAATGCAGTTAAAATAAATTGAATATATTGAATAATCTGATCATCTGTTTTTAGATCACATGCATCTTGTTTGTTTATAGCACTGTGGTTTTTTTTGATTTCAAATAAAATCTCTAAAAAAGAGATATAAATAGACATCGGCACTGCTTCATGATTTGCATCTCGAGCAACACAAGCTGAAATTTTGCTTTGTTTATTTGCTTGAAATATACGTACAATGTGATGAGCACATGCGCTTATGATGTTTATAGAGACTTCATCATATAATACTGTTTTTAAAATATCATTAATCCAATAAATAGATCGACCCACAGAAGCTATCGGGACCTTGATCATGTTGTTTTCTTCTGAAAACCAACATAATAGATTCTTTATATCTGGATATTGATCTAACTGA
>VSKW01002617.1_pt1 | contig 12839 bp, 11 predicted proteins | sample 4798611 | NCBI WGS metagenome assembly VSKW01 (sample SAMN12179536, study PRJNA552185) | sponge metagenome | biome: deep-sea hydrothermal plumes; feature: spots directly above weak diffusing fluid; material: sea water; isolation source: sponge from the Crane site of a hydrothermal vent ...
GAATATCAGTTAAAAAATCTCTAATCATAAGTTACTACTCTTTTTTAAAAAAAAGAGTGTCGTGTATTTTAAAATAAAAAGCAATCTATAAATGATTTTCAGATTGAGGACACGCCCTAGCATTTGACTGCTTTTTTTGGCTATAGAAAATGCCTTACTGTTGCACTTCACATTTGAGAAGGCATTTAATACGTCATGATGCTATTCGATCAATCATAGCTTATCTCTGATAGCGCAAGGAAAGTATGAACATATCCAATACTGAAGGAAGTGATACGAGACGAAATCTTTGTGTTGACATAAGTCAAACTATCGCCTCATATTGAGGATGCGTCAATAAGATTCAATATACTTTTTATATTCATATCATCATATCAAGATCACTTCTTTTAGACTGTCTCTGGCACAGCAGCTACAATGAAAGTATCGATATGATAATGCAATAATTTTCTTTTCATAACAAATGCTTGTTTAATATGATAAAAAGGGCCTACTTTGAGAATATATCCTTTTTGCTTCACGGTATTAACAGAAAAAATATGTGTATCAATATGCCATGCTTTTAATTGATTCTGTTGTAATAAAATATCCGCATATTTTGTAAAAAATCCAACCTCTAAGTAAAACATATTGGTTTTTTTAATAGCAGGCATAACATCACCTGATTTATTAACTTGTTGCAAGGATTGGCTATCAGATAACGCATGATAAAAGTTAAATTGAGGGATACTATTGTGTTTATGATGATCAAACGATACCGATTCCTGTGAAGTCAGATTCTCTTCTGCATGAAATTCTTTGAGTGCATTCTGTTGATTTTGATGCATTCTAGTAAAGCTAAAGCCTGTAAGCAGCAATCCAATCGCAAACCCAAGTGAAAATACTCGCCAAGGTAAATATTTTATTTTTTTTAATAATTGACTTCTATCCATAATGCTAACTCTCTAAATACTATTGATCTTAAATTAAATAGATGATCTTTTATGCATAACAGCCTATTCATTTATCGCCCATATTGCATGAATCTTAACTTTGAAAAACATCGACAGATTCATCTTAGAATTGATCGAATAAAACAATAGCGATATCAATCAAAATATTCAAAATATGATATAAACAATAAAATAATGTAAACGTCATTTGTCAATTCTCTCTGTCTACGGTATGATAGGGCATTCAATTCTTCCACCTAATCAAACGATTAATCTTAAAATAAAGATATACCATGACTTTACTACAACACTTAAATTCTTTAGTAACCAGCGCTTTTCAGCAATCAGATATCCCAGAAACTTATCCAACACTTATCTCCCTCAGTCAACGACCAGAATTTGGTGATTATCAAGTCAATGGTGCAATGCAAGCTGCTAAAGCTTTAAAAATTAACCCAATAGCGCTAGCTGAAAAAGTTGCAGCTTATTTATCTAAACAGCCTACCATTCAATCCGCCCAAGCCTGTAAACCAGGATTTATTAATATATTCATTGAAGATCAGTGGCTTACTGAAAAACTAAACAATTTATATTTATCAAGCCGATGCGGAATAAAAAAAGCCTCATCACCTAAAACAATTGTCATTGACTACTCCCATCCCAACATTGCAAAAGAAATGGCAGTCCATCATTTACGCTCTACCGTTATTGGTGATTCAATCGCTCGTCTTTTATTTTTTTTAGGACACAATGTGATACGACAAAATCATATTGGAGACTGGGGAACACAATTTGGCATGCTCATCGCTTTACTCGAATCGGATGAGTATGATTACATTGAAACACCTAAACTATCAGATTTAGAGAATTTTTATAAAGCTGCAAAAAAACGCTTTGATCAAGACACGGATTTTGCTAAAAAAGCGAGTAGTTATGTTGTTAAATTACAAAGCAATGATCCTTATTTTATTAAAATATGGAAAAAAATAGTCCATATTTCTATGGAGCAAAATCAACAAATTTATCATCGATTAAATATTTCATTAACAGCCGCCGATGTCTACGGTGAAAGCGCCTACAACGATTTATTACCTATGATTATTAAATTATTAGTAAAAAAAGAATTACTAACACAGCATAATGGAGCTAAAGTTGTATTTTTAGAGCACTTTAAAAATAAAGAAAATGAGCCCATGGGTGTCATTCTTCAAAAAAGCGATGGAGGCTACTTATATAGCACAACTGATTTAGCTGCATTATATTATCGAGCACATAATTTAGATGCAACTGAAATTATTTACTGTGTCGATGCTAGACAAACGCAACATTTAGAACAGATTTTTTCTATTGCAGCATTAGCCAATTTTATTCCAAAAGATATTGTTCTTAAACATTATGAATTTGGCATGATGCTAGATGCCACAGGAAAACCTTTTAAAACACGCTCAGGAAAAACGATAAAACTATCTGATTTATTAGATGAAGCAGAATTACGATCCACTAATATACTAGCCGAACGACACTCTGACTTAGAAGAAGCAGATCGTGTAAAAGTGATCAATGCTTTAGCTATTGGTGCGATAAAATATGCTGATTTATCAAAAAACAGAAGCAGTAATTATGTTTTTAATTGGGATTCAATGCTATCATTTGAAGGCAATACTGCGCCTTACTTACTCTATGCTTATACACGGATTCAAAGTATTTTTAGAAAATCAAAACACATTACAGTGCAAGATACTGATAAATTTAGCTTAAAAGAAACCATTGAACGCAAAATGAGTTTAATTTTAATTCGCTTTCACGATGTATTGAATAAAGTTGAAAAGGAAGGGAAGCCGCATCTTCTATGTAGTTATTTATATGAACTAGCCTCTCATTTTATGTCATTTTATGAAAGCTGTCCTATTTTAAACACCAACATAGATCCAGAACAACAAAAAAGCAGACTCATGCTATGTGATATTACAGCAAAAACACTCAAAATAGGTTTGGATTTATTAGGCATCCAAACCGTAGATCGCATGTAATCTCTATCAATCAAAAAACTATATTTTTTCTTTAATTCTTGCAGATTTACCACTACGCTCACGCAAATAGTAAATTTTACTTTGCCGAACATCCCCTTTTCGTTTAACTTCAATGGATGAAATGAGCGGGCTATATGATTGAAAAACACGTTCAACACCAATACCATTTGAAATTTTACGAACAGTAAAAGCTGAGTTTAATCCTCGGTTACGCTTTGCAATGACAACGCCTTCAAATGCCTGTAAACGCTCTCTCGCTCCTTCTGTAACCTTCACTTGAATAACAACAGAATCTCCTGCTGAAAAATGAGGAATTGTTTTATTCATTTGATCTGATTCAATTTTTTCAATAATTTTATTTTTACTCATATATATCTCAATGTTTAGATATCATTCACTATTAAAAGGCTATAACTCATTAGGAGCTATGGTACTTGATTTTCTTTCATAAAGTCAGTTAACAGTTTATTTTCTTCTGCATTTTGAATTCTTTTTTCTAATAAATCAGGGCGCTTTAACCAAGTTTGACCTAAAGATTGCTTCAATCTCCATTGTCTAATTTGTTCATGATCACCTGATACTAAAACATCTGGGACCTTTCCGCCTATTTGATTGATCACAGGACGCGTATACTGTGGATGATCCAATAATTCATCTGAAAAAGAATCAGAAACTGCTGACTGTGAATGTCCTAAGGTACCAGGTAATAATCGAGCAATTGAATCGATCATCATCATCGCTGGTAATTCTCCTCCACTTAACACATAATCTCCTACAGACCATTCTTCATCAATCACAGATTGAATTAAACGCTCATCAATGCCTTCATATCGACCTGTCACTAAAATCAGGTGCGTTTTTTTCGATAAAGCTTTCACATGTTGATGCGTCAGCTGGCGACCTTGGGGTGATAAATAAATAACCAAAGGCTTTAAAAGCGCATGCTGACCTAGTATTTTAGCTTCTATTTCTGCACTATGTTTTGCGGCCAGAATAGCATCGTATATGGGTTGAAATTGCATAATCATACCAGGACCGCCACCATAAGGTCGAGCATCCACTGTACGACAAGCATTGTCTGAAAAATCTCTAGGATTCCAATAGCTGAGTGTTATAATATTTTTTTCAACCGCGCGCCTTGTAATGCCAAATTCTGTAATAGCTCGAAACATATCCGGGAATAAAGAAATGATACCAAACCACATGATTATATGCTCTATTATCTAAAAACTAGGATCCCAATTCACGATAATATGACCTGCTTTGATATCTACTGAGCAAATCACTTTGTTTTCAATCCAAGGAATTAAGCGTTCTCTATCATCTAGACTCTCTTGTGTCGACGAAATCATTAAGACATCATTTGCGCCTGTTTCCAGAATACGATCAACGATACCTAAACAAACAGAATGCGCCTGCTGATCCACATAAAATACTTGCATTTTTTCCAATTGGCGCCAATAATAATCTCCTGGAGATAAAGTTGGCAAGCAATTCTCATGAATAAAAACATGTTGTTTCAAATACACACTAGCTTGATCTCGACTTAAACAATGATCAAAACGCACTAAAACATACTGTCCATGCATTCGAGATTCCATATGAGGCGCAGGTTTGAAATGCTTTGATGTTTCTCCTAAAAACCAATTGTGATAATTTAAAATACTACCTGTGGTTTCACTCCAGTCACAAATTTTAAGCCAACCTCTCACACCATAAAAAGAAATCACTTGTCCAACTTTAAGCCATGGATCATTCAACGGCATGACTTGGTTTATATTCATGATATCAAAGCTCAATTCGTTTTGAGTATTTTTTTAACGGTATTACTTAATTGGGCACCTTGTGACAACCAGTACGCTAATTTTTCACGATCAATACGAAGCTTTTCTTCACTTTTTTTAGCAAATGGGTTAGAAAATCCTAATCGTTCAATAAATCGACCATCACGACTTTTTCGACTATCAGCTACTGTAATATGATAAAATGGGCGTTTCTTTGCGCCGCCCCGAGCTAAACGAATGACAACCATATCAACCGGTCCACCTTTATCTAAATATTGATGTGAAATTTCACTAAAGTAAAAAAATATAGCACTAGACCGGACATTCTACGCTATTTCTATCTATTTGCCAAATTCATCACCAACATTGCCCTTATTTGTTAGATACAAGCATATTAAAGTAAGCGAGATACCATTAAAAAATTTGATATAAAAAAACATTATTTAATATTAAATCAATAATTTAATGTTAATAATTAAAAATAATGGCATACAGATATAAGGTTTGAACAGAGATCAAATAAAATGAATGTTATCTATTAAAATGACCGTAAAGATCTTATCAATTATTCTCATTGTTTTAAACTCAAGATAACAGTTTCTTTGAATGCTTTTCCTATGGCATGCATAGAATAAAGCTTTGATAATAAGCGATCAATTTGAAATCTTTCTTCTGTCGTCACATGTTGATAAGCCATGTCATGCCCCCTTCTTTTATTGAGACAAAGAAGTAATGCAAATTATGAGTATTTAACTGATTTTTTGTTTATAAACAATACCTTATTGTTTTATTTCACCTTGAAAAGGCAAATAAAAAAACACAAAACACGCATTGAATTGCTTGTTGAAAAGGTCTCAGATTGAATGAGTAATATCCTATCAACTCAATGGAATTGACAGGATAGCATCTAAAAAAAAGCTTGCCACTTTAATAATGACAAGCTTTTTAATTTTTCATATTGATTAGTACAGTTTAAAATATATCCTAGGCTATCATATCACCTTGCAACTCAGCTAGCTGCTTCTCTTGCAAATCATCAAGCTTCGATTCCCAATGAGATATTCGCTTTGTTGCTGATTTTTGAAGTGTAGCATTTTTAGTCCTCTTAGCTATAGCTAAATCGCTTCTAGCTCTCTTAAGATATCTTTTTATATTCCTGAGCTCCTTCTCTATATTGATGCCTTTGGCGGCCATGTTTTTTAATGGGTCTTGTGGGTTAGACTTGCTTCCCGTAGCTTCTTCTTCCCCATTTTTTGCTTCACTATCGGGTACAATCGGAGGATGATTTACCTGATCTTGTGATACCCGAATCGCAGAATGATTTACCTGATCTTGTGATACCCGAATCGCAGAATGATTTACCTGATCTTGTTTTGAACTTATAATGAAACCTGTCTTTTTGAGTAACTCTTCAACGTGTTTCCGATCATCCCCACCCTCGCTCATCACTGTCTGTAGCAAAGATAATGACTGACCGATTTTTGCTAGACGCTTTTCTTGTTCAGTTCCCTTTCGTAGCGTTGCTTGTTTTTCTAGAGCTGTTTTTCTCATTACTGTCTGTTTTTCAAGCAACTCTACGTGTGATTTTTTAGTAGATTGTAATTTTTCCTTGAGTTTTTTTATTTTTTCTTTGAGCAGTGATTGCTTCTCTTCTAATTTGGATATTTCAATCAGACCATACTCTTTTATATCAGTAGATATATCAGGATTTCGCTTAATCTGTTCGTGACTAGAGATTTTCTCCATGACATCTTGTGTTAGAAGGTAATAGTCATTCAACTCGTTCTCCAGGAATCTTATACTGTCTTCAGCTGCATGTACTTCTGAATTTAGAAGCATATATTCTGCATCTTGTTCTAAGCTCTTATTCTCCTTTATATGTTCAATTTTTTCTTTGCATTGACTTATTTTATCTCGAATCAAGAGAATTTCTGCATTAACTTCAGTAAGAAAAGAATTGTTAATTTCTTGATCTTTAAGTATTTGCTGTTCTAAAGTGTCTCGTGTTGCACATTTCTTATCTAATTGAATTTGAAGCATGCTGATCTCAGATTCCAAAACATCTACTAAGTTGATACTCCTGATATCACCTATCATGCCGTTTGTCTTTATTAATGTATCTATCAATGATTGATCAATATCTATTAAAGCAGCACGACTTTCTTGTATTTCATCAAAACGAGCTTGCTTCTCATCCGATAAAGTTCCTATAACATTTTTCACGCCTTCTAAATACTGGGACTCTATGAATAATCTATCACGCTCAGCATGTACATCAAATGAAATCTTGATAGGTTCAGCACTTAATGCTACATCTCCGGATTCAGCTAGCAAGCTATGAAAAAGACTGTCTACACTCTTTTTCACCTCACTGATCTCTAGATTATAATTTTCTAATACGCTCAGCAAGCTAGTTATCAACTCTTGATTCCGAGATGTCGCCTTTTGTATCTCGCTTAAACATAAGTCCAAAATAGCTTTAGGATAAACCTTTTCTTTTATAGATAATTGATCTATTTTAGACAGACTCTTGTCCGAAAGCTGGCCGTCAATTTCTGAAATATCGATTTGATTATGAACTAATATCTTTTTTAATGCCTCTAACTTTTTATCCATTGCTTCGAGTCTGCTTTGGATTTGAGTATATTGTTGTTCTTGATCTTGCGTTAGATTCTTGCCGTTTTTTATCAGTTCTACAGAAAACATGTTAGTTAAACAACTATCATTAAACATCCGAGCAAAAGACTCTGTCATTCTTTTCTGGTTAGTTGAATCTAATCTATCATCCAATGAAACAAGCAATTTAAGCTTAGATAATATTTTATTCGTTAAAGCAAACACGCAAACTGAACCACCAAGGACAGTCGCTGCACTTGAATTTTTTGCTAAACACTGACCAGTATAGCCCGCTGTCAGTGTAGTCAACAATAATTGGCTTACACTCAAAGCTTTTCCAGTCAAGCTGCCATTGCCACTAATACTTGCTGCAGACTCTTTAATAGGCGCAGATACAGGGCTTATTACCTGTTTCACGAATTGCATAGGATCGGAAAGCATTAGCGTTTTTCTCGCCGAACTCCAAACCTGGCGAGATGCTTGTTTTAGCTTTTCTTTTATAGGTATAGGCGTTTTATTATCTAAACAGATTTTTTTAGCAGCAGGAGGGCAATAATCCTCCTCAACCGGCATATGTGACTCTAAGTTCATAGATTTGACAGATGAAGGGAAACTTGCTGGACTGACAGGCAAACGTGTTGTTTGCTGTAAAGTTATCCCTGTTTGCTGTGAAGTTATTCCTGATGTTTGTTTCATTTTGATATTCCTCTAAAATAATTAAGATTAAGTTATAAAAAATAACCGCACTATTAAGAACATTAAATATAATAAAAGTTTACTTTTTTCATAAAAATAATTAATAAATAATAAAAACACTTAAATTACATATATTTATGATTATTATTTTTTTACATTAAACTGAGACCTTTGCAATAAGACAACAACGACTCCTTATGATCTTTTTTATCAAAATAGTTTAAAAAATGAATAATTTATGTATTTTTTGAATAAAAAAACACATAAATTATTCATTAAACTGCTTATTGCAAAGGTCTAAAACTATGATAGTCGTGCTAAAAATGATCTATATCCTAATATTTTCAGAGACTGTCATTGGCAGTTCTTTGCATCAAGCAATCTATCCAATACTCTCTGATATAAAAAATTCAATTGATATCACTCATGTTGACTCAAATATATTACGCTAATGTTCATTGAGTATTTAAATTACGACATATATCTATTACAATAACGAATATATTGAATAACAGATGAAAATCATTTAGGATCTTTACTAACATATGACCGATTATAAAAATACTTTAAACTTGCCCTATACGACTTTCCCTATGAAAGCAAGCTTACCCCATAAAGAACCTATCCAATTAGAATCTTGGCAAACGATTAATTTATATAAAAAAATTAGATTTTTTTCTAATAATAAACCTTTATTTTTATTACATGACGGCCCTCCTTATGCCAATGGGGATATCCATTTAGGTCATGCCATTAACAAAATTCTAAAAGATATCATTATTAAATCAAAAACACTCAGTGGTTTTGATGCACCTTATATCCCAGGCTGGGATTGCCATGGCTTACCCATAGAACATCAAGTTGAAAAAAAGTTTGGTCGAGCTGGCGCTAAAATTGATGCAAAAACATTTCGAAAACATTGTCGTCAATATGCAAGCCAACAGATTGAAAAACAAAGAGAATCATTCAAAAGATTAGGCGTTTTAGGTGAATGGGATCAACCATACTTAACGATGGATTTTGAATATGAAGCTAATATTTTACGCGCTTTAATCCCGATCATTGAAAATAAACATTTAATTCGTGGTTATAAACCTGTTTTTTGGAGTGTTGTTGGGCAGTCTGCATTAGCGGAAGCTGAAGTTGAATATAGAGAGAAAAACTCTGCTTCTATTTATGTTCGGTATTTTATTCAAAATAAAGAAAAAATATTAAATATTTTTCAACAAAACAGGGCTAATATCTCAAAAAATATTGCCATTATCATCTGGACTACAACCCCCTGGACTTTACCTGCTAGTCAAGCGGTAGCACTGAACGCTTCAGTTGAATATGCTTTAATAGAATGCCAGTTACCCAGTCAAAATATAGAATACTTTATTCTTGCAAAAGACAGAATCACCTTTATCATGGAGAGTCTCTCCTGCACAACATACAAAATAATGCACACAGTTTCCGGCAAACAATTAGAAGGTGAAACAATACAACATCCTTTTTATGATCGCGCCTTGCCCATTATTCTGGGTCATCATGTCACAGTAGAAACAGGGACAGGCTGTGTCCATACTGCGCCAGATCATGGAGTAGATGATTTTCAAGTAGGATTACAATATAACATTGAAACACTCAACTTAATTGATGAAGCAGGGCGGTATAAAAAAAATACACCTTTATTTTCAGGTGAACATGTTTATCAAGTAGATTCTAAAATCATTGATTTATTGGAAGAAAAAAAAGTATTACTACTCGCTACAACCATAACACATAGTTATCCTCACTGCTGGAGGACAAAAACACCTTTGATTTTTAGAGCAACGCAACAATGGTTCATTAGTATGCAGGATAATCAACTGTTATCACACTGCCATGAAGCATTAGAAACCGTTCAATTTACACCGGCTTGGGGTAAGCGCAGAATGTCCTCTATGCTGTCAAATAGTCCAGATTGGTGTATTTCCCGCCAACGCACATGGGGAGTCCCTTTACCTTTCTTTATACATAAAGTGAATCATACCTTACATCCAAATACTTTAAATTTGATTAAAAAAGTAGCAAAACTTGTTGAAAAACAAGGTATTGATGCTTGGTTTGATTTAGACCCTAAAACATGTTTACCTGAACAAGATCTTGATCATTATATGAAATCAACTGATACATTAGATGTCTGGTTTGATTCAGGCGTGAGCCATACGACTGTTTTAAAACACAAAAATTTTCAACAAATCGCTGATTTGTACTTAGAAGGCTCTGATCAACATCGAGGTTGGTTTCAATCATCGTTAAAAACAAGTATGGCAATGCATAATAGCGCGCCTTATAAGCAACTATTGACACACGGATTTACTGTCGATGAACAAGGCCATAAGATGTCTAAATCTCAAGGCAACACTTTATCACCTCAATCGATTATTGATCAATTAGGCGCAGATGTTTTAAGATTATGGGCCGCTTCAGTTGATTACTCTACTGATATGGCTGTGTCAAAAGAAATATTTACGCGTATTTCTGAAGCATATCGCCGAATGAGGAATACAGCTCGCTTTCTATTATCTAATTTAAATGGATTTAACCCTGAAAAAGATATCATTCAACATGACCACTTATTAAGCTTAGACAGCTGGGCCATTGAATGTGCTCACAGAACACAGCAACGCATCTTAATTGCATATCAGCATTATCAATTTAGCGAAATATACCAAATTTTACATAATTTTTGCGTCACTGATTTAGGCGGATTTTATTTGGATATTATCAAAGATCGCCAATATACAACACCTGCTAACAGTTTAGCTAGGCGTAGCTGTCAAACAGCGTTATACCATATTACCGAAGCGTTCGTTAGATGGGTGGCTCCTATTTTAAGCTTTACTGCCGAAGAGATTTGGGCCTCAATGCCAGGTCAACGCGAAACATCTGTGCACTTAACCTTATGGTATGAACAACTCAATACCATGCCCAAAAACAAAATACCTTATGATCAATGGGAAACACTAAGAGCCGTTAGAGATTGCGTCAATAAAGCATTAGAAATGGCTAAAAAAACATCTAATATCCGTTCATCATTAGCTGCTGAAATTATTTTATATGCTAAAGGCAGTTTATTAAACCAATTACAAACCATTTCACAAGAATTACATTTCTTCTTTATTACGTCAAAAGCAGATCTTCACTGCTGGAAAGAAGCGACTGATGAAGCACAAACAACAGATATCCCTGATTTAAAAATAATCGTTCGCGCATCATCTTATGAAAAATGCACTCGATGCTGGCATCATCAAAAAGAAATAGGTCAAAATAATAAACATCCTTTATTATGCGCTCGCTGTATCAGTAATATTGAAGACATTGGTGAAACACGCCAATTTATTTAACAAATATTCACAAGCGCTTTGCACGAAATGCTGATCCAGCTTCCATACAACAGTATTGAAGCTGGATCTTGATAAACATAACAAGACTAGATAAATTAAAAAAAATAGATCTGATTATTCACACAAAAAGATGATACCCATCATGATAAAATCAATACCACTACAGCTTGCTTTAAATACTTTAGATCAAATGAAAGGAGAAAACATTGTCTTCATTGATGTACAGAAAAAAACGAGTTTTACTGATACTTTCGTTTTTGTTAATGGCACATCAACTCGCCATGTTTCCGCACTTGCAAAACATCTTCGCATGCATGCAAAGAAAAATAAAATCTCAGTGCTCAATGTGGATCAACAAAAAAATAGTGATTGGGTTTTAATTGATCTAGGTGACACAATTGTTCATATTATGACTGAAAAAGCACGCGAATTTTATGATATTGAAAGCTTATGGCAATCTCACCTTCTTGTTAATGAGTGATCACTCACTGAAACCATGATGCGTTTTTATTATTTTTTACGCACATCATGCGACATCAACCGACACACGTTTTTTTGGAAAAAAATGAGAAGATGATACAAAATAAACCTATTGAAGTGTCTTTCATGCATGACCTCTATTGCAATATGTTAATATCAAACAGCATGCTTGTCTCAACACAACATGATCATCTAAAGCCTTATTTCGACAAGCTTTACGCATCATATCTTTTAAAGATTGAGCATTTAACTTCTTTTTGGCTATAGAAAATGCCTTACTGTTGCACTCCACACTTAAAAAGGCATTTTTAAATCAATTCTTCAAAATAATAGGTTGAGTATGTATCAAAAAATATCTGCTTAGGGTTGTTGACTATACTTTGTTTTTTACTATTTAATCAAGCCATTTCAGGTATAGGTAAATCGAAATTAACGCGTACTTCTACATTGTCTGATCCTGCTATATTGTCTGATTCTGTTGAATTTTCTCCTCCTAAATATAAATATTATGTTGATACGAATTATTTTAAATATTTTACTTGTGATGGAGATGACCCAGTCAACAAAGTGACATTGTCATATTGCAGTTTAGTTGATATCTCAGATAACTACTTAGTATATTTAGTCGACTCTGAATAAATCAATTTTTTTTGTGAAAAAATAATTTAAACGACTGAATGATAGATATTGAGGTGAAAAAATTCAGGCACGATAAAAGCCATTCTATCCAAGAAAGCAATAATCGTAAATTATGCCCAATGTGTGGTTCAATTGCGCTTCGTCTTGCGAGTTTTTTCTTTAAGGTAGGATTCATGCCTTTGCGTTGTCCTGATATAAACACATCAAAACAGCCTACTTTATGTCCTCTATAACCTCTATCAACAAAAACTTGTTTAACTTGGCTGGGTATTTTTTCATTGATATCGCATA
>VSKW01023148.1_pt1 | contig 12777 bp, 10 predicted proteins | sample 4798611 | NCBI WGS metagenome assembly VSKW01 (sample SAMN12179536, study PRJNA552185) | sponge metagenome | biome: deep-sea hydrothermal plumes; feature: spots directly above weak diffusing fluid; material: sea water; isolation source: sponge from the Crane site of a hydrothermal vent ...
AGGCATAGAAAATGATGAGATTTTAGCGATTCAAAAAGCACTCAATAATAGACCTAGAACAGTGTTAAACTATCGAACACCTAATGAAGTTATGCGAGGAATAGAAAAACCTTTAGGTGTTGCACTTCATGGTTGAATGGGTCGAATAAAAACAAACGATTCAAATCAATCAAACTTGTGTAGATTGGTGTTATCAAACTCATATACAAACTGCAACTCTATCATTGACTATTTTTACAAATGGCTATAATTCATTTGATTCAAAAAAGACCAACGATCGATCAATGGCTCTATATATTCTGGGTACTGCTTGTCGATAATATCTGCTGCTTGAACGATGTCAGGTAATACGACTTGATCTCTTGATAAATTAGCGATTTTAAAAGGTTGATTGCCTGTTTGTTGGATGCCATTCACATCTCCTCCTCCTCGTAATGTTAAATCTTTTTCAGCAATTAAAAAACCATCTTTAAACTGCTTCATTGCTTTTAATTTTTCAATACCGATGTGAGATATTGATTCTTGATAAAGCAAAATACAATAGCTAGACAACGATCCACGACCAACTCGACCTCGCAATTGATGTAATTGCGCTAATCCTAAACGATCTGCATTTTCAATAATAATAATACTTGCATTAGGCACATCAATACCAACCTCAATGACAGTTGTAGCCACTAAAATATGTATTTCACCTGCTTTAAATCGAGACATTGTCTTGTGTTTTTCTGATGAATCTAACCGGCCATGCAGTAATCCAATCTGTAAATTGGGAAAATGTTCACTTAATTTTTGTTTTGTTAATTCAGCAGCTTGAACAAAATGCAATGGATCCTCTGTATCAATCCATGAACAAATCCAATACACTTGCTGACCACTTAAACAAATCTTTTGTACACGAGATAAAAGATCTTGTCGATGCTTGTCTGGCATCACAGAAGTCATAATCGGAATTCGACCATCAGGTAACTCATCAATTGTTGACAGATCAATATGCGAATACAAGCTCATAGCCAATGTTCTAGGGATAGGCGTTGCTGTCATCAGGAGTTGATGGCAGCCTTTTTTAGCTTTTTCTAATAATAATCGACGCTGATTAACGCCAAATCGATGTTGTTCATCAATAATAATTAACCCTAAATCATCATATTTCACAGTGGCTTGAAAAAGAGCATGCGTTCCAATAATGAGTTGTGTTTTTCCTGATTGGATATTAGCTAAACACGCTTGCTTATTTGCAGTTGATAATTTACCAGTCAACAAGTTAATTGAGATAGGTAATGCTTGAAACCAAGCTTTACAATTCATGTAATGCTGCTCTGCTAATAATTCAGTAGGGGCTAATAAAGCAGCTTGGTATCCATTTTCAATACATTGTAAAGCTGCTAAAACTGCAACAATTGTTTTCCCTGAACCAACATCTCCTTGCAATAATCGAAGCATCGCTGTTGAGCGCAATAAATCTTGATGAATTTCTTGAACAACACGCATTTGCGCATTAGTTAATTGAAAAGATAACGTCGAGATAAATTCAATCTGCCATGTGTTGTGAAGTAAAGCAGGCGCTCTTTTGCTTTTATATTCTTTTTTTAGTTGATTTAAATGTAACTGGTAAGCCAGTAATTCATCAAAAATTAAACGATATTTAGCTGGATGCTGCGCAGTTAATGGTACGATAGCAGTAGCTGGCGGGTTATGAAGATAATGAAATGCTTTTGTAATAGGCCATAAATTAAATTGTTTCTGTATTTCGATTGGCAAATTCAATGTTTGTTCCATTTCTTGATCACATAAAGCTAAAGCAAGTGCACACCATTTTCTCAGCTTATGTTGCGTTAACCCTGTTGTACTTGAGTAGACTGGCGTAAAACATTGTTGTGGCTTTAAAACTTGTTTATCTTGATGAATGTTATATTCGGGATGATAAATAATGAAACCTTGATGATCTAATTTAGGGATACCATAACAACGCACATAGAATCCAAGAGAAAATTGTTTTTTTTGCGCAGCATAACTATGAAAAAAATGAAGACGAATTTGATCCGTTCTATCTGCAATCAGACAGGTTAGCCTCGGTTTTCGTGTTTGAGTCATATGACATTCGATTATTTTTCCTATGATTAAGGCAGGTTGATCCAATATTAATTCAGAAATAGATGCAATTTTAGTTTGATCTTGATATTCTATGGGTAAATGAGTTAACAAATCAAACATTGAGACAATGTCTAATTTCTTTAATGTCTCTTCTGCAGATCGTCCAATACCCGTTAATTGATTCACGGGTTGTGTATAAAAAAAATCACACATGATACATAAATCCAACCTATCACGCTATTTATGTTAAAGTATAAAATAGATTAAACTAGAGAATAAAACAAGTAGGCTAACCCATCATGAAAATATTCCTTTCGAATAGACAATGCATGCAAAGAGACTTGCCTGGCCTATACTATACACGCTATACGCTTAATATCTTATCCCATTTTGATAATTAAAAAATGAGGCTTTTAAAAACTCATGGAAAATTTTTTTCAACAAATTACATCAGAATTACAGATTAAAATTGATCAAGTAAAGGCAACAGTCGTTCTGTTAGATGGCGGTGCAACAGTTCCTTTTATTGCGCGCTATCGAAAAGAAGCAACGCATTCTTTGAATGACACGCAATTAAGAATTATAGAAGAACGCTTATATTATTTTAGGGAACTAGATGCACGTAAAGAAAGTATTTTAAAAACAATCAAATCACAAGACAAATTAACTTCTGTCTTAAAATTAGCCATTCAATCAGCAGAAACAAAAACAAAATTAGAAGATCTTTATTTACCTTATAAACCGAAAAAACAAACCAAAGGGCAATTGGCAATTCAAGCCAATATTGAACCTTTGGCTGATTTATTGTGGTCTAACCCAACATTAGATCCTGAAACAGAAGCAAAAAATTATATCAATCCAGAAAAAGAATATCCAGATTGTCAAGCTGTACTCAAAGGGGCCAAATTTATTTTAATCGAGCGGTTTAGTCAAGCTACAGAATTAATAGGAAAAATTCGTGAATTTTTAACTCATCATGCGGTGATTACTAGCTGCGCTGTTGAAAAAAATAAAGCAGGTAAAGGTAAAAAATATGATAATTATTTTGCATTTCATGAAAAAATAAAAATGATTCCATCCCATCGCATTTTAGCTTTACTGCGAGGCAGGAAAGAAAATGCTTTAACATTATCAATCACACTACCTAATTTACAACCTGATACAACTCATCCTTGTCAAGAGATGATTGCTGATTTTTGGCAGTGGACAAATCAAAATCGCTCTGCAGATGCTTGGCTAGAAGACGTACTGCAATGGACATGGAGCATCAAAATATCTCCGCACATGGAAACAGATTTGATCTCTCAGCTGAGAATACGTGCTGAACAAGAAGCTATTCATGTCTTTTCAAATAACTTAAAAGATCTGTTGCTGACAGCGCCGGCAGGAACACGTGTTACGATGGGACTTGATCCTGGACTCAGGACTGGTGTAAAAGTAGCTGTTGTCAATCAAACAGGACAACTATTAAATTATGATACGATTTATCCACATGTTCCGCATAATAGAAAAAGTGAAGCGCAAGGCCAAATTATCAAATTAATACTCAAACATCAAGTTGAACTCATTGCTATTGGTAATGGCACCGCCTCTCGAGAAACTGAACGGTTTATTGCTGAATTAGCCTCTCAATTTCCACACTTGACATTTAATTTTGTCATAGTCAGTGAAGCTGGAGCTTCCATTTATTCAGCCTCTCAATTAGCAGCTGAAGAATTTCCTGATCTAGATGTTGTCTTTCGAGGTGCTGCTTCTATTGCAAGACGTTTACAAGATCCTTTAGCGGAATTAGTTAAAATTGAACCTAAATCGATCGGTGTTGGCCAATATCAACACGATGTCAATCAAGTACAACTATCACGATCTTTAAATGCAACGGTAGAAGATTGTGTCAATGCCGTTGGAGTAGATTTAAACACAGCATCACCTGCTTTATTAAATCGTATTGCCGGCCTCAGTAATACACTTGCGCATAATATTGTGCAATGGCGTAATGAACATGGTGTTTTTTTAAATCGTCAACAACTCATGTCAGTTCCGCAAATGGGACAAAAATCCTTTGAGCAATCAGCTGGTTTTTTACGTATTCAAAATGCAAAAAACCCACTAGACACCTCCGCTGTTCATCCAGAAGCTTATTCAATTGTCGAAAAAATGGCAGCGCACTGCAAGAAATCTATCGAAGATATTATCGGTGAAAAAACGATACTCGATAGTTTATCTGCAGATCTTTTTATCAATGACACATTTGGACTACCAACAATTATTGATATTTTATCTGAACTCAAAAAACCTGGGCGCGACCCAAGACCTGAATTTAAAGCCATTACTTTCACAGAAGGGATAGAAACCATAGCAGATTTAAAATTAGATATGATTTTAGACGGCGTCATCTCTAATGTCACCAATTTTGGTGCCTTTGTGAACATCGGTGTACACCAAGATGGGTTAATTCATATTTCCTCACTCGCTCAACGATTTGTAAAAAATCCTCGAGATATTGTCAAAACAGGTGAGATTGTAACCGTGAAAGTCATTAGTATAGACTGTGAACAAAAACGAATTGGCTTAAGTATGAAATTAGATAATAAACATGCCATTGAACCTAAACCATTGAAAAAAAAATATACACCTGCTCATACAACGCAACAGAAAAAAACACCCATTAAAAAAGAAAAAAAACAAGGTACTTTTGCAGAGTTATTTGAAAATGCTAAAAAATTGAGACGATAAATTAAGGCTGTATTGACACAGAGATATGATATTGACACATTTTGAAATACCACTTTTAGACTCAAAATATCAAGAGCTCCTTTTACAAACAATCCCTCAATTTAAAAGAGGTATTGAAAAAGAAAGCCTAAGAATCAATCAATCAGGAGCCTTGTCTCAAACACCTCATCCTCACATGCTAGGTTCTAAATTAACACATCCATACATTACGACAGATTATGCAGAAGCTTTAATTGAACTGGTCACACCTACCAGTCACTGTTTACCTTCATTATTAAACTATTTAACTGCATTACAAACATTCGTACTCATGAATCTTTCCGATGAATATCTTTGGCCTAATAGTATGCCTTGCGCATTGCCTGATCAAAAAAAAATTGCGATTGCAAATTACGGTACATCACATCGAGGTCGCATGAAATCTATTTATCGCAACGGATTAATGCATCGATATGGTTCCTCTATGCAAATGATTGCAGGCATTCATTACAATTTATCTTTTCCAAAACCGCTACTGGATGCTTTAAATGAATCAGACCCTTACTTCCGTTTGATTCGTAACTTCAAACGATATGCTTGGTTAATCAGCTACCTGTTTGGCGCGTCTCCTGCTATTGATCATACTTATGCAGATTCATTATCTTTTCCAAATCCATTGCTGAAATTAAACGATAACACACTGTATCTCCCTTCGAGTACATCATTACGATTAAGTGATATTGGTTATACTAGCCCTATACAAAAAAAGCTTCATATTAATTATAATGGACTCGATAGTTATATTCAGTCATTAAATAAAGCCTTGAACACAGTACATCCACAGTACAATCATATTCATTATAAAACAGAACCTTACGAACAATTAAATAATCATATTTTACAAATTAGCAATGAATACTATTCAAATATCCGCCCTAAATGTGTTGCACCAGAGCATACGCCTTTTTTACAGGCTTTATCTCAACAAGGCACTGAATATGTTGAAATTCGATCCATTGATCTCAATCCTTTTGAACCTATAGGCATCAATCTAGATACCTTTTATTTTTTAGATATTTTATTAACTTTTTGCTTGTTAAGTAAAAGCCCTTTATTAACCTCTGATATTATCTATCAAATAGAGCGAAATCATGCCACTGTTATTTATTCTGGTCGAAATAAAAACGTTCAACTAATCCATTTAGACAGTAACAAAACCATATCATTAGCATCCTATGGCGAACTCTTACTTGCACAAATGCAACCGATTGCCGATTTATTTGATCAAGCTCACCAAACAACACAGTATGGCAATACTATTAATACACAGTATAATAAAATAAAAAATACAGAACTCACCCCTGCTTCGCAAGTCTTACAATTACTGACACAACATGATAACTCTTGGTTAAACGCCATGACACATCTTGCTAAAACGCATAAAGAGGCCTTACTGCTCAAAAAATTAAACAAGCATCAACAAATAGAATTTGAAAAAATGGCCCATCAATCACGATTAAAACAAATTGAGATTGAAGAAAATCAAACAGGCACTTTTAAAGATTATCGTCATCAGTTACTCAAACCGCTTTGAAGATATCAAAATTTAAGTGTACAGAGACTGTAAAAAATATTATAGTATCCTATCTTGATGGCATAAATATATTTTCTATTGGATACCTCCATGGATCAACTCCTTCTATTTATTATGAATCACCCTTTTTTAATTGGGGCATTTGTCATATTACTCATTTTATTAGTTTGGACCGAAAAACGTAAAAGTGGCCGAGCTATTACTAATCAAGAATTAGTACAATTACTGAACAAAAATAACGCATTAATTGTCGACTTGCGTGATGAGAAAATATTTTCGGAAGGGCATATTACACATGCTATTAATCTACCTTATACAAAATTAAACGAACGCATGGCTCAATTAGAAAAACATAAATCAAAAACGATTATATTAGTCTGTAATTACGGGCATCATTCCGGATCCTCGATACCTATTTTAGCTAAACAAGGATTTGATTCATTGGTCAGACTACAAGGTGGGATTCAAGGATGGATAACTGAACGGTTACCATTAATAAAAGGTTAATTTCATTATTGTTATGCAAACACAACATATTAAAATATATACAACCACAACTTGCCAATTTTGTATTCGAGCAAAAGCGCTATTGGACTCTAAAAAATGCTCATATGAAGAAATTTTAATAGATAATAATCCAGAATTAAAAAAACAAATGACAGCTTTATCTGGTCGCACGTCAGTACCTCAAATTTGGATTAATAATCAACATATTGGCGGCTGTGATGAATTATATGAATTAGATGAGACAGACCAACTAGATCCTTTATTAAAATCCCAGTAAAAGAAAAATTAAAAAATAGCTTCTTGAATATCTACAAGAACATGAGATACTATTGATAAATAAGCATACTCGCAATCTTTATCCATCAATGAAGCTAACAGTGATTGGAAAGATCACTTGACAGAATATAAGCTCATTATCATAAAGACTGTTTATTCATTAACACATAAGAAATACGGCCAATAAAAGGTGTTTTCCCATGAATGAATCAAAATCAGCTGATCAAGACAAACAACCACAATTTGCAATTCAACGCGTCTATGTTAAAGACCTTTCATTTGAATCGCCTAAAGTACCTCAGATTTTCAAAACAGAATGGAACCCTGAAGTAAAATTAGATTTGAGTGCGGCACACACTGAATTAAAAGATGAAGAAGGCCTGTATGAAGTAGTATTATCCATTACTGTCACAGTGACATCTAAAAAAACAACAGCTTTTATTGCAGAAATAAAGCAAGCAGGGATCTTTACTATTAAAAATATCCCAGTTGAACATATGCAACAAACATTATCTGCGTTTTGTCCTAATATTTTATTTCCTTATGCAAGAGAAACAATTGATAATATGATTATTCGAGGTAGCTTTCCTCCGATCATGTTAGCACCTGTTAATTTTGATGCCTTACTAGAGCAGGCTAAAAAAGAAAATAAAAACAATAAGAAAAACGATACAGGAAATCAAACCAGAATTACAGTCTAGTTTTTAAAATAATACTTAAGTAACAGATTAGTCAAATCATAACTGTTACTTAATACGCGTCTACTTGCATCACATCATCGCAATATTATCATCTCTCTGAACCTCATATACGCAATGAATACGTTTTAATCTGGCTAGGAAAAATTATTCATGTCAACAAAACCCACAGCTTTAATTATCTTAGATGGATGGGGGCATCGAAATGCTCAAGAACATAATGCCATCAAATTAGCAAATACGCCTACCTTTGATCAATTATGGGATCAGCATCCACATACTTTATTACATGCGTCTAGTGAGGAAGTTGGTTTGCCTGAAGGACAAATGGGAAATAGTGAAGTAGGGCATATGAGTATTGGCTCAGGTCGGATTATTCATCAAGAATTAACGCAAATTAATAACGATATCAAAAAAAATAAATTTCATCTCAACCCTATTTTAAATGATACCATTGATCAGGCTATCCAGCATAATCGAGCTATTCATCTCATCGGATTATTATCTCCTGGTGGCATTCATGCGCATGAAATGCATTTTCAAGCTCTTATTGAAATGGCAGCTGTTCGTGGTGCAAAAAAAATATATATTCATGCTTTCTTAGATGGTAGAGATACTCCACCACAAAGTGCTTTATCTTCAATTCAACGAATAGATGATCAATTACATGCATTAAAAGTAGGTCATATTGCTAGCATTATTGGTCGTTATTATGCCATGGATCGCGATACACGATGGGATCGTACTCATTGCGCCTATCACTTAATCCGAACAGGAACTGCTTTGTTCACCGCACCAGATGCCGCAACAGGTTTACAGTTAGCTTATGAACGCAATGAAACAGATGAATTTGTACAAGCAACACGGATTCAATCGGAGCATCACTCACCTCAGATAATTGAAGCAGAAGATGCTGTGTTTTTTATGAATTTTAGATCAGATCGAGCAAGGCAGTTAACAGAAGCATTGACTGATCCTACCTTTAATTCCTTTGAGAGATCAACACAGGATACCCTAAAAAACATGGTGACTTTAACACCTTATGCTGACTATTTAACCCATGTAAAATGGGTTTATCCTGCTAAAAAAATATTAAATTCTTTAGGTGAAATGATTGCCAATACAGGACAAAAACAATTTCGAATTGCAGAAACAGAAAAATATGCACATGTCACTTTTTTCTTCAATGGAGGACAAGAAACGCCTTTTTTAAATGAAACACGTTGTTTAGTGCAATCTCCTCAAGTCGATACGTATGATTTAACACCAGACATGAGTGCGGTTGAAGTAACTCAAAAATTAGTTAAAGCAATTCATGAAAAGAAATATGCATTGCTCGTGTGCAATTATGCCAATGCAGATATGGTGGGTCATACTGGAAATCTTGAAGCAACTATTCAAGCCATTGAAAGATTAGACACTTCATTAAAAGAAATACTCATTGCTTTGCAAGAAACACAAGGGCAATGCCTCATTACGGCTGATCATGGTAATGCTGAAATCATGCAAGATATTGAAACAGGTAATCCTCATACTGCACATTCCTGTGCATCAGTTCCTTGCATTTATTTTGGTTCACAGCCTATTACATTTAAAAAAGAAGGTAAACTCTGTGATATTGCCCCTACATTACTAACACTCATGCAAATACCTATCCCAAAAGAGATGACAGGTCAATCATTGTTGTCCTCATGATAACATCTCATAACTCTCCAGAGATAACACAAATCAAAAAATCATAATATCAACAACAAGATAATTGATATTACACATGCGATAGACTTGCTTTTAGCAGGATACCATGCCTCTAAAAAATAGAATATTCCTATAATAAATTGGAATACTGCATTGCATAGATTTGAATTTTAAATATATTATTAATAAAACTCAATATGATATAAAATTTATAATCATTTCAAAGATTGATTAAACGATATTGAACTTTTAAAGTATTTTATACTCTAAGCTTGGAGCGTGTCCTCATTTTTTTGAACTCTCAAGAACAAACAAATCAAAATTGTATTTTTATAGATAACACTTATGTTTGAATTCATCAGCATGCAAATAGTGCTAGAAAAAAGAACAATAGGGAAATCTAAATGTAGCAATACAATCAAAATTCATAGGCTAGTTGATGGAAATAGACGCTATGATTCAAAAACGTTCTAACACTAAAAAACATGCTATGCATTTTAAAAAAAATATTTATAAATCAAAGCATTTTAAATGCGATGATTTATATTGCGTGTGGGAATTCAAAATGAGGACATGCCTTAGAAGCTGAAATATGCATTGACACACTTACGTCGACAAACTCTCATCTTACTTTAAAACCCAATTCATACCCTAAGGCAAGAGTATGCTCAATCGTTTTTGTCTTCAAATACGCATTTGTTTAAGACAACTTAGTATATTTTTTCCATTCTAAGCATCCAATCCATCCAGTGATTAAAAAAACAAATACTAACCATTCTGCCATGGATAACATTAAAAAACGCCATGGCACAATACTACATGAAGGGCCGCCTAATATAAGTGCTTTCAATAAATCAAACCAAGGTAATATTTGAAATAAATACTCAAAACCAGGCAAACAACTAGTCTCTGAAGCATCAGGATAAGCTTCTAAATAAATGTGGCGCGCAGCTAATCCTAATCCTATTAAGCTTAATAAAGTGATCCATATTCCAGCAATACATTTGGCATGCCTCAATTTTGGTTTTTTATATAAAAAAAATAAAGCACTGACACCTAGCAATCCAATCAAAAAGCGCTGTGTAATACAAATTAAACAAGGCGGTAAGTCATACAAATATTGAATAAAAAAAGCGACAGATAGTAAAGTAAAAGACAATAAAAATAAAAATAAATATCTAATAAAAGATTGATCCATAAATAAACACGATCCTAGTTATAAAAAATAAAAACGTCACTGTAATCATATATTAACTATATTATAACGCAAATATATTCAATTTAAAAAAATAATTGTCTTATTGACAATAATACTATACGATCATTTGAAATAATAAATGGATTTAGATATGCCTTCTCAAGTGTGAAGTGCAACAGTAAAGCATTTTTTATAGCCAAAAAAAAAGAAGTCAAATGCTAATCATTCGTATCACTTCTTTTGATCAACAAAAGAAGGAGAATCACATGGCTTATCAACACGTGACTGCAGAAGAAAGATCTCAAATTGATATCTTATTGTCAAAGCATTATTCTATTCATGCTATAGGAATCGAATTGAACAGATCTCCTTCTACGATTTCAAGAGAGATTCTACGTCATACTAAAGGGAGACAATATGATGATCAACAAGCTCATCAATTAGCAAAAGAAAAGCGATTAAAAGCAAGCAGAAAACCTTATAAAATGCTTCCTAGTCTGATGAAATATATTGATATTTTAATCAAAAAAAATGGAGTCCTGATCAAATTTCAGGGCGATTGAGATTAAAAAAAAGTTGAGACTCGCAAAGAAAATAAAGTAAAAGGCCGTATTATCCAGTGTTTAAAAAAGATACCACTTAAATATAAACAAACGATTACTTTTGATAATAGCAAAGCATGTTATCATGCATGAATGTATTATCTAAAACATTGAAAATAATATATTATTTTTCATAAACCTTATGCTTCTTAGGAAAGAAGTTGAAATGAGTATACCAATGGATTATTTCGTCAATATCTGCCAAAGAAAACAAAGTTTATAGACATAGAAGATAATGAGATTTTAGCGATTCAAAAAGCACTCAATAATAGACCTAGAAAAGTGTTAAATAATTGAACATCTCACGAAGTGATGCGAGAAATAGAAAAACCTGTAAGTATTGCATGTCATGGTTGGCATGAGCCAAATATAAAAATAAGTAGCTAAAATAATCGATATGTTCTCTTAGACTACTTATTCATATTTTGTATAAGATTGACTAAAAGAAATTCATACGAGGTGTTTGAAATCCAATAATATCCCAGGCTCGCAATTCTAATGGACCAGAATGATACAAAACTCTTACCTCTTTATAAATACTGAAAAGCTGAGAAGCATTCGTCTCTTCTGAAGAGGTGCTTAAATCTACAGATTCTTCATCTACAGATTCTTCATCTACAGCAGGCATTTCTGTCGATAGAGGCAGAGAATAGATTGCTAACCTATCTGAAGAAGGCGATCTTTCCTGTAAAATATCAAATGACATTAAAGAATATCTTGTAATAAATGGATTTGCTGTTGCTGGCAATGCTTCATCATTTTGGATCAACCTTTGATATCTATTAAAAATAATCTCATTCCCATTACGCACGTTAGTAAAAAAAGTTAAAATACTGGCTTGTTTTTCAGATTCAATCATCGTATCAATATTCGCAAAAAAATCTGCATTGAGTATCTTTAACATATTATTATTTAACCAAGGCTGTGCTCTGAATATTTTCACTGCTGTAAACGTATTCGCTTGAACTAACCCTATCATGAGCAAACTACTCATAACATACATGATGAGGCTTGCAGAAAAAAATGATACCATTTTATTCATAATTGCTCCTAAATGATCTATATTTTATAATTAATAATAGGAATTTTGCTGTCTTATATCTTTATATTAGATGATTTTATGTGTTTTTCTAGTATTTTATAAAAAGAAATCTTTGCAATAAAATACTTAAGACACCTAACATGTGATTTTTTATTGCCTTTGCAAGTGTGAATTGCAACAGTAAGGCATTTTCTATAGCCAACAAAAAGCAGTCAAATGCTAATAATTCGTGTAACTTCTTTTTACCAACAAAAGAAGGAGAATTACATGGCTTATCAACACTTGACTGCAGAAGAAAGATCTCCTTCTACGATTTCAAGAGAGATTCTACGTAATACTAAAGGGAGACAATATGATGA
>VSKW01027658.1_pt1 | contig 12776 bp, 9 predicted proteins | sample 4798611 | NCBI WGS metagenome assembly VSKW01 (sample SAMN12179536, study PRJNA552185) | sponge metagenome | biome: deep-sea hydrothermal plumes; feature: spots directly above weak diffusing fluid; material: sea water; isolation source: sponge from the Crane site of a hydrothermal vent ...
TTAATGAAAAAAGATATGGGTGGTTCGGCCAGTGTGTTAGGTTTAGCTTACTGGGTAGCAAATAATCAACCGTCCATTAACTGTGATTTTTATATTCCCATTGCAGAAAATAGTATTTCTGGTAAAGCGTTTCGCCCAGGCGATGTTTACCAATCTCGCTCGGGAAAATTAGTAGAAATTCATCACACCGACGCAGAGGGTAGGTTAATTTTAGCAGATGCTTTATCTTTGGCGGTAGAATCTAAGCCTAAAAAAATTATTAATATTGCTACTTTAACAGGAGCGACTCGCGTGGCCTTAGGCTATGATGTAGGAGGTTTGTATTCTAATCATGTGGCTTTTACTAAAGAAATTGTAACTAGCGCACAGCAGTCGGGCGAAGCTTTATGGCCAATGCCTATGGTAAAAAAATATAAACAGCAATTATCTTCTAATACTGCAGATATTTCTCATGCCGCAGATGGAATGGCCGGTGGTATTAGAGCGGCTTTATTTTTAGAGGAATTTATTCAATCCTGCCCATGGGTGCATTTAGATATTTATGCTTGGCAAAACTCTCCACAAGGGGCTTTGTTAGAAAGTGGAGGAAGTGGGCAAGCGGTACAAAGTTTAATTTATTGGTTAGAAAACAAATTGGTTAACAATATAAACTAATCTACTTTGTTATTGAAACAGATTTTTTGCTTTAATTAATTTTACCACTTCTTCGGGAACGAACTGTGACCAAGAAGCGTCTGATGTTTTTAATAATTTTCTTACATCTTCGGATAAAATAGATATATCCACATCTTCGCAAACAGAAATATCTGTAATAAATTGTTGCTCTAATAAATATTTATATAAATAACAATACTTTTCTTTTGGTGAAAAACTTTTACTAGTTACACATAAATCTTTTCGTTTGTAAGGAAAAACTAATACTTTAGTATTTTCGTCAAATAATTTTCCCATGGCTTCTAGTAAAGAGCCTTCTAAATTTTTATAAGAGGATTCGTTAAATAGATTTTCTAAAAAACTAGCTCCAATAACAAAGGCTAATGGTTTAGCGCTTACATTACGAATGTAGGCTTTTAATTCGTGCATTACATTAAACTTCGATACTAATGTATAATTGTTTGTAGCAGCTAAAGTATCAATACGATTTAAAATATCAGCGTAATCCATTCCATCTTTTTGCCCTAAGTTCATTTCTAAAACAGGCACTACTTCTTCGTTTTTAACAGCAAAAATCGATTTAAAATGTTGTTTTGACTGATTTAAAATTTCTAAATTTGCTTTAGTAATTGGGCGGTAAGTACCTTGCATAATTAATAAAGATTTATCAAAAAAAACTTCTTCGGCAGGTAAAATACTTCCATCTGGAGTAAAAACAACACTTTTTGTCCAATGATTTTCAATAAGCTCTAAGTTGGCAGTGCGGTTATCTATATGAGAGAAGGCGGTTCCTGTAAAATCAATGTAGTCTATTTCTACTGTGCTATGTAAATTATCTTTTAAACTAGATATAAATTCAGATAAATTTTCTCGCTTATACAAACTATTATAAATTAAATTTACACCAAGTGTTCCAATTTCTGTTTGTTGAACTAGGCGCTGAGCATGGTGCAGTTTTAAATGTATAATTACCTTACTAGGTAAGCTACCTTCTTTTTCTTGAAAACAAAACCCCATCCATCCATGACTGTTTTTATTAGAGCTATTAGTTGTAGTTACTGTATTAGCATAAGAAAAAAATTGCGTTTTATCGCCTCGAGTTTTTGATAAACGCGTTACTAATAAATCATATTCGTACTGAAGCATTTTTTTTACTCTATCTGCACAAACATAGCGAGGGCTTTCGCCATAAATTTCGTCACTTAAAGACATGTCGTAAGCGGACATGGTTTTGGCAATAGTGTGAGAAGATAAGCCTGCTTGAAAAAAATGCCGAGCGACTTCTTGGCCAGCACCAATTTCTGCAAAAGTACCGTAGGGCTTACTGTCTTTATTGATTTCTAAAGCTTTTTCTTTGGTTAATAAGTTGTGTAAATTTGTCATAATTAAAATAAAGGTTATGTTAAGTTATATTTTTTAGTTTGCGTCTTAAAATTTTTCCTATATTACTTTTTGGTAATTCTGTATGGTATTTAATAGTTCTAGGCACTTTGTAGTTTACTAAGTTTTTTTTTGCAAATTGAATAACCTCGTCATCGGTTAAGCTTTCCTCTTTTTTAACAATATGAGCTCTAACACTTTCTCCTGACTGTGAGTTGGGAACACCAACTACGGCTACTTCTGCAATTTTAGGGTGTGCACTTAGTACATCTTCTATTTCATTAGGAAACACATTAAACCCAGAGACTAAAATCATATCTTTTTTTCTATCAGCTATAAAGATAAAACCCTGTTCGTCTTGATAAGCTATATCACCAGTTTTTAGCCAAGTTTCCGAAGAGGTTTTATGAAAAACCGCCTGGCTTTCTGTTTCATTATTTAAGTATCCTTGCATTACTTGAGGGCCTTTTGCCCAAAGTTCTCCTGTTTTTCCTTGTTCTACCTCATTGTCATTTTCATCCATTAATTTAATGTCTGTGGAAGGCAAGGGTAACCCAATGCTTTTTTCTTTGGTATGATTTAAAAGATTGCAGCACAAAACAGGGGAAGCTTCGGTAAGTCCATAACCCTCTGCAAGGCTAACTCCTGTTTGTTTCTTCCATTGGCGAGCGGTGTCTGTTTGTAAAGCCGCTCCACCAGCAATACAAACTTTTACTTGTTTAAATTTTAAACTTTTAAAATCAGAGTGATTTAGCATAGATTGAAATAATGTGTTTACTCCTGTAAAAATAGACCAAGGGTATTTATTTAAAGTTTTAATAAATAAAGCGGTATTTCGAGGATCACTAATTAGTATATTTTGGTACCCATACTCTAAAAAGGTAAGTAAATTTACAGTAAATGCAAAAATATGATACAGGGGAAGGGCTGTGACAATAACTTCCTTTTCTGAAAGGTCATGTTTTACATAAGTTTGAATTTGTCTAATATTTGCCAAAATATTACCATGACTTAAAATAGCACCCTTAGATAACCCCGTGGTTCCACCAGTATATTGTAAAACTGCAGTGTCTTTTGATGTGGTAGGCACTGTTTTAAAAGGGTTGTTTTTATTTATATTTAAACTTTGTTGCCAAGAATATATAGGAGTATGGGGTATGTTGTAAGAAGGACAAAGTTTTTTTATTTTTTTAAAAATAAAATTAATAATTTGTTTTTTACAATAAGAAAAAGAATCTGCGGGGTCTGTGGTAATAATAGTTTTTAAGTTAGTCTGTGATAATAAAGTTTCTAATTTATAAGTAAAGGCAGAAAAAATAATAATTAATTTGGCTTGAGAATCTTTTAATTGATGCTCCATTTCTCGAGGGGTGTAAAGAGGATTAATGTTAGTAATAGTTAAGCCTGCATAAAAGCAAGCAAATACTGCAATGGGGTATTGAGGTAAATTAGGAATCTGCAAAGCCACAACATCCCCTTTTTTTAAACCAGCAGTGTTTTGTAAAAATTTTGCTAAGTGTAAAGCCTGTTTATTTACTTCTTTAAAGGATAAGTTAGACCCCATAAAAGAAAAGGCCGTTTTAGCGCCGTGTTTTTTAAAAGCGCTTTGTATGTATTCTAAAAGGGAGTCTTCTTCTTTAATAGCGGGTATGCTAGTCGGCATATAATCAGGATATTGTTTGTGCCAAATTTTTTTTTCCGCTAAAGTAGTCATATCGTTGAGTCTAGGCTAGGCTATAATAAAAGGCAAGATAAAATGAAATAGGAAAAGTAATGACGCAAAAGATGTTGGAAAAAGCAAGAACATTAGCTTTTAATTATAGCATTAGTTCTTCGTATAAAATAAATAATAAAATAAAAGCTTCGAATTTTATTATTCAACCCTCATGGATATTATTACAAAAAAGTATCCCTATTTCTGTAGAAGAAAAACTCTTTACAATAGCTAGTGCTACTTCTAAAAAATTAGATCATATATTGTTAAATGAAAAAAGCAGTTATAAGCAAACTGGGGCTATGTTTAATAAAGAGAATGTGTATATAGAAGACATTGCTAAAGTGTATTTTTATCAACTACAAAATGAGTTAAAGCAAATGGAAAAGGATAAAGATTTAGTTAAGCTATTTTCTGTTCAGGTACAAAGAGGTTTTGTAGATAAAGCGACTTACTTTTTTGATAATAAATGCATTATTAGTACGGCAGGTAGCTTTAGTGCTGTGCATAGACATTATAATAGTGATTTATCGGATGAACAAAATAAACAGCTATATAAAAAATGTTCTGTTGATCATGGGCATGAGTATGAAATAAGAATTTTTTTAAAAAAAACTCTTGCTAAAAATAATGATAATAAATTTTTCGAATTAAGTTTATTAAAAAGCATATTAGAAAAAAAAATATTAAAGCATTTTCATGGCAAATACTTAAACGATTTGGTAGGCAATACTTCTGGTGAAATTTTAGCAAAACACTGTTACAACCAGATTAAACCTGCATTGGGTAACACAGACTTAGCTGTGGAGTTAAATGAAACTAGAAAAAATTCTTTTTTTTACCCAGTGGATTTTTATAATTGCTCTAATTTTTGAATTCTAGCCTCTATAGAGGGGTGAGTAGAAAATAACTTAGTTAATAAGGTATTTTTCGAATTTTTGTTAGAAATTTTAAAAGCATTAAATGCAGGTTGCGAAGCCGAGCTTTGGCCAATACTCTTGCTGTTATTTAAGGCCCTAAGAGCGGCTATCATTTTTTCTTTGCTGCTTAGTTTTGCACTACCGTAATCGGCTTTAAACTCTCGATGGCGAGAAAAACTATTTACTAAAATGCTACCTAAAACTCCTAAAGCTATTTGTAAAACAATGATTATTCCAAAATACATAAAAGGCCCCATGTCTTCATCCACAAGACTAATTGCGTGAGCAATAATGCGGGCTAAGAGCATAACTAGAGTATTTATTACCCCTTGCAGTAAGGCCATGGTAATCATATCTCCATTGGCAATGTGAGCGATTTCATGAGCGATAACCCCTTCTAGCTCCTCTGTAGATAAAGTATTTAATAGGCCTGAAGAGACAGCAACTAAGGCATTGTTTTGGCTAGACCCTGTGGCAAAAGCATTAAGGTCTTCGCTTTGATAAATGCCAATTTCTGGAATGGCTTTTAATTTTGCTTTTTTAGATAAATCTTTTACAATTTGCGCTAACTGACTTTCTTTTTCGGTTTTATTTTGAAAAGGAAGGGTTTTTACCTTCATTAATTTTTTTGCCAAATATTTTGATAAAAATAAGGATATAAAAGAACCTCCCATACCAAAAACCATACAAAATATTAAAGTCAGCAAATAGCCTTCTGTGGGAAGGTTAAAAAAACTAGATAATATAGCCCAAAATATACTCAGCGTTGCAATAATAAAGATATTTAATAAACCATATAAAAATACGCGCTTTATTAAGTTCATACTAGCTCCTGTGGTTACTGTTCTTACAAAGAATAATAAAAATATTTATACTTTACAAGCAAAATAGCTTTATTATACAATACCTTTGTCTCTATAAACGAATATAAAATAGGAAGTTGTTTTGCTAAAAAATAAAATACAAATAGGTTATTTTTTAATAGCCATGATCTTATTTTTTGGCATTGTATATTTTAATAAAAATTATAGTATTCCTAAAAAAGCTAGTGAAACCGTGTTGTACCCTCCTAAGTACATGTCCTTATTTAGTTTTGGATATTCTGATTATTATGCAGACATTTTATGGTTGCGGTTAATTCAAGATATTGATTTTTGCGAAAAAGGAAAAAATAAATGCTCAGAAGGTTGGGCGTATAAAATGTTAGAAGCTATTGTTGAGCTGTCACCAAAGTTTCGCAACGCTTACTCTGCTGGAGCTTTAACTTTAAGCGTTTTGGTAAATGATAGAAAAGGTGCTAGTAAAATATTTTATAAAGCCATTAAAGAATTTCCTGATGATTGGGAAATTTTATACAAAGCAGCTTATCACTTTTTACTAGAGGATAAAAACAATGTGTTAGCCGCACAACTTTTGCAAAGGTCTGCCCAACATGGTGGGCCTTCTTGGTTGTATTCTTTAGCTGCACGATTGCACAAAAAAGAGGGAGCGTTGTTGTTGGGGATTATATCTTTAAAAAATTACTTAAAAACCTTAAAAAAACCAAAAAATATTAAGAAAGTAAAAAAACGCCTATATTTGTTAGAAAAACAATACAGAGCCGTGAAAAATCAGAAAAAATAAGTATTTCTGTCTTGACCTTTTCTAATAAATCATCATATTTCTTAGCAGGTTATTAAAGTGCCCAGCGGTAAAAAAGGGCTATAAAAATGTATTTTTATGTCTAAAGATTATTACAATATTTTAGGAGTTTCACGAACTGCTGATTCAGTGGAATTAAAAAAGGCTTATCGTAAATTAGCAATGAAGCATCACCCGGATAAAAATCCAGGAGACAAAGCTTCTGAAAATAAATTTAAAGAAGCCTCTGAAGCTTACGAAGTTTTAAGAGACGAAAAAAAGCGTCGCCAATACGATCAGTTTGGAACAGTTGGTGATGCTGGCGGTGCCGGTGGTTTTTCTAATGTTCACGATATTTTTGAAAATTTCGGAGACATTTTTGGCGATATTTTTGGAGGAAGTCGAGGTGGGGGCCGCTCAAGAAGCCGAGCGCGCAGAGGCCGCGATATTACTTACGAACTAGATATCACCTTAGAGGATGTATTAAATGGGGATAAGCAGGTATTAAGTTTTCAAAAAGAGGCCTCTTGTAAAGACTGTTCTGGAGAAGGGGCTGTTAAAAGCTCTGATAAAGAAATCTGTAAACAGTGTAATGGGCAGGGGCAAGTGGTTCAGCAACAAGGGTTTTTTCAATCCACGGTAGTGTGTCCAGTTTGTAGAGGTAAGGGAGAAAGGATTACTAATCCTTGTTCTTCTTGTCATGGAGAAGGTCGTCAATTAGAAAAACAAGAGGTAGAAGTTAGTATTCCTGCGGGAGTGGAAACAGGAATGCAGTTGCGTTTGTCTGGTAAGGGCGAAGATGGTTCTTTAGGGGGCCCTTCTGGGGATTTATATATTAGTCTTAATGTAATCCCTCATACAGATTTTAAAAGAGAGGATTCTAATTTAATTAAAGTGCTTTCTGTGTCTTATTTACAAGCCGCTTTGGGGGCAGAAATAGAAATTTCCTTGCTGGGAGGGGATAAAAAGATGTTAAAAATTCCTTCTGGTAGTCAGCCAGGTGCGCTTTTACGCTTAAAAGCCTGTGGCTTACCCGAGGTGAACTCCACAAGCAAAGGGCATTTATTATTACAGCTTAAGGTGTTATTGCCTAAAAAGTTAACGCGTATGGAAGAGGATGCCTTGCGTTCTATTGCCGAGAAGCAAAAAGTGTCTGTTTTAAGTACAACTAAGAAAAAATCTTTATTTGGCTAGCTTGACTTTTTTTAAAGGGTTTACATATTTTTTACATGCTGATAAGGCATTAAATTACAAAACAATAAATTTTAAATAGGAGAATATTATGAGCAAAATTATAGGAATTGATCTAGGTACAACAAATTCTTGTTTATCTGTAATGGAGGGGGGCGAGGCTAAGGTTATTGTTAATGCCGAAGGCGTTAGAACCACCCCATCTGTAGTGGGTTATACAGGAAAAGAAGAATTGGTGGGCCAATTAGCAAAAAGACAAGGTGTTACTAATCCTACTAATACGATTTATTCTTCAAAGCGTTTTATTGGTCGTCGTTTCTCTGAAGTAGGCGAAGAAAAAAAATTAGCTCCTTACAAAATTGTCGATAGATCGGGAGATGTGGGCTTTGATGTTCATGGAAAAGTAATTAGTCCAGAAGAAGTGGGCGGAAAAATTTTATCTAAATTAAAAAAAGATGCAGAAGCTTATTTGGGAGGGCCTGTAACCGAAGCTGTGATAACTGTGCCGGCTTATTTTAACGATGCCCAAAGACAAGCTACTAAAAACGCAGGTAAAATTGCAGGATTAAATGTAAAAAGAATTATTAACGAGCCCACAGCTGCTGCGTTAGCTTATGGAATGGACAAAAAGAAAGACCAAAAAATTGTTATTTATGATTTTGGTGGTGGTACTTTTGATGTATCTGTTTTAGAAATTGGTGATAATGTGGTAGAAGTTTTAGCCACTAATGGGGATACTCGCTTAGGTGGAGATAACTTTGATGTAGAAATTTTACATTGGATGATTAAAGAATTTAAAACTAGTGATGGAATTGATTTATCAAAAGATAAAATGGCTTTACAAAGATTAAGAGAAGCTGCAGAAAAAGCAAAAATTGAATTATCTTCTAGAGAAGAAACAGAAATCAATTTACCGTTTATTACAGCCGATCAAGCGGGGCCTAAGCATTTAAATTTACGATTATCTCGTAATAAGTTTGAACAAATGACTAAAAGTTTTTTAGATCGCTCTATTGAACCTTGTAGAAAAGCTTTAAAAGATGCTGGCGTATCGGTGTCTGATATTAACGAAGTCATTTTAGTGGGAGGTAGTACTCGTATTCCTTCCGTGCGTACTGCGGTAGAAAAGTTTTTTGCTAAAACAGCAAATTGCTCTGTAAACCCCGATGAAGTTGTAGCATTAGGCGCAGGTATTCAAGGTGGTATTTTACAAGGTGATGTAAAAGATGTTTTATTATTAGATGTTACTCCTTTATCTTTAGGTATTGAAACTTTAGGTGGAGTTATGACAACTTTAATTGAAAGAAACACAACAATCCCTACTAAAAAATCACAAGTTTTTTCTACAGCTCAAGACAACCAACCTAGTGTGGATGTTCATGTGCTACAAGGAGAAAGAAAATTGGCAACTGATAACCAAAGTTTAGCTCGTTTTGAATTATCAGGAATTGAACCAGCTCCTAGAGGTATGGCACAAATTGAGGTGAGCTTTGATATTGATGCCAATGGTATTATTAATGTTTTTGCCAAAGATAAAAAAACGGGTAAAGAACAAAAAATCGAAGTAAAAGCTCAGTCGGGGTTATCAGAAGAAGAAATTAAAAAAATGGTAGATGATGCTAAAGTTAATGAAGAAGAAGATCAGAAAAAAGCCCAAAGTATTCAAGCTAAAAATGAATTAGATGGCATGATTTATCAATTAGAAAAATTATCTACAGATAAAGAAAAAGAATTATCTGATGATCAAAAAGGAAAAATTAAAACTAGCGTTGAGGCTGCGAAAGTGATTTTGGCTAATGAAGCTTCTACGGCAGAAGAGATGAATAAAAGTAAAGAAGAGGTTGGAAAAGTTCATCAAGAAATTAGTGCAAGCTTATACGAAGACACTAAGTCTGCCTCTGCAGATGCTGCCAATAATGGGGACGAAGCTAAACCTGATGCTAAGCAAAAAACCGATAAGGTTTCGGATAAAGAAGACATCATTGATGCCGATTATACAGAAGTGCCTAAAAGCTAATTTATTTAGAAGGCTTTAAAAAATCGGTTAATTGATTAATCGTAAAAGGGATTCCCGACGAAAATGTTGAGGAATCCTTTTTTTTTGTACTTGAGTCAAACTGTTGTCGGTTATTTACTAAAAATGCACCATTGGCACTAACATTACTTCCCAATGTACTAAGGGCTCTGTAGGTGTTAAGCACTGTTCTGTTTTTTGTTTTATGATTTAATTTATGCAATTTTAAATCGCCAGTAGTGGTAAGCTGTTTTTTTATTTGTTGAGGAGAAAAGTCAGGATACTTGGCTTTAATTAACGCGGCCACTCCAGAAACAAAGGGAGTAGCTTGCGAGGTGCCTGTCATAAAACCGTATTGGTTATTAGGTAAAGTGGAATAAATATTTCCACCGGGTGCGGCAATATCCACACGGCTTTCATTAAAATTACTAGTGCTTAAAACATTATTGTTTTGGTTAATAGCGGTTACAGAAATAATATTAGGTAGGCCGTAGTCGGCAGGGTAATAAGAATTTACTTTGTCTGTTGGTTTTTTATTGCCGGCGGCCGCGACAAATAAAACGCCTTTATTAAATGCTTTTTTAATAGCTGCAAATTCTTTTGGATTAGATTCGGGCCCTCCTCCCGAATAATTAATAATATGTGCACCATTGTTGATGGCGTAATAAATAGCTTTTACGGTATTTTCTAAGTTTTGAGAATCATCTGAGGAGTTTGTGTTATAGTAGTTTAGTGGCATTAAAGAAACGCGTGGCGAAATTCCGCTAATACCAATACCGTTATTACCCACAGCTCCAATAATACCAGATACATGAGTTCCGTGACCGTGCTTGTCTGATTTAATAGGTTTGTTGTTTACAAAGTCCCAACCATGAACATCATCAACATATCCATTGTTGTCATCATCAATGCCGTTAAACGATTTAGAGTGACCATTTTTATCTAAACCTATTTCTCCAGGATTGCTCCATAAGTTATCTTTAAGGTCGACATGATTAGTATCAATGCCTGTATCAATTACGGCAACCACTACTTTGCGACTGCCTTTGGTAATTTTATTCCACGCGGCGGCGGAATGTGTTCCGTTAATACCCCAGTTATTATGGATAGATGGGTCGTTTTGTTTAATGTCTTTGTTAGATTTTAAATGGCCTTGGTTAAGGGGCTGTCCTAAAATTAAAAGTCGATTATTTTTCGATTTAGTAGAGGACAAAGAAACGCTGTAGGGTTGTCTTTTAAGACTGCTTATACCTACAAAAATCCCGCAACTAACAAAGCCAATAATGGCCCATATTCGTAAATAGCTCATGTCTTCTGTTCGGTATTCTAAGCAGGAAGCTTAAGGGATTTTTAATAAGCTTTATTTTACTTATCTCTTAAGGCGTGACAGACTCGCCCAGTATTTTTTGAAAAATAATCTTGATGGTATTTCTCGGCAGGATAAAAGGTTGAAGCCTTAACAATTTGTGTAACTGCTTTTTTCTTAAACACGCCCGATTTATCAAAGGCGGTTAAAGAGGCTTGGGCTAATTGTTCTTGCTTTTCTGAGTGATAAAAAATAGCAGAGCGATATTGTATGCCCACATCAGGCCCTTGTTTGTTTAACTCTGTGGGGTTATGTAGTCTCCAAAAATAGTCTAGAACTTGTGTGTAAGATACTTTTTGTGGGTCAAACACAATTTGTACTGCTTCTGCATGGGAGGTTAGCCCCGTACTAATAGTATTGTAGGTAGGGTTTTTTGTGGTACCACCAGTGTAACCCGCTTGCGAAGATATAACTCCAGGTAGTTTTTTTAAAAGGTGTTGCACCCCCCAAAAACACCCTCCCGCTAAGGTGGCGGTTTCTGTTTTTGTAACTGTTGCCGTTTCGTCTTTAGTATTTTTATTTTTAAATAACTTTAAATATTGTTCGTAACCTCTTTTTTTCATTTCACTTAATGAAATAAATTGTAAAGATGCCGAGTTTACACAAAAGCGCTTTCCGCCTTTTTCTTTAGGGCCATCATTAAAAACATGACCTAGGTGAGTTTTTGCAGACTTGCTATGAATTTCTACTCTTTCTACATTTAATTTGTTATCTATTTCTTTTTTAATTTCGTCAGCATCTAGGGGTTTTGTAAAACTGGGCCAACCAGACCCTGAGGTGTATTTGTCTTTTGAACTAAAAAGGGCTTTTCCTGAAACTTTATCCACATAAATGCCCTCTTCTTTGTTATCCCAATATTTGTTAGCAAAGGCAGCTTCGGTGCCTTTGTTTTGTGTAATTTCATACTCTTCGGGACTTAAATTTTTTAAATCGTATTTGGACTTAGTCACGGTAAGGGCCTTGTTTGTTTTTTTCTTTAAACTTGTTGTAACAGAAGAAAATAGTTTTGTAACACGAAAAGCAGAGTTAATTATCTTTTTCTTATAAAAATTATAGTTAGGAGTGTCTAGCAGCAGCACAGCAGCACCAGATAAGACTAGAAGAAGGCCGATTTTGTAAAAATGCTTCATTGTTTGTATTTTAGTCTATCTTTAGGGCATAAGCTAGAAAAAAATAAGTATTTTCTAATATTGAGACAGTATTGTTTTTAATGTAAGCTTCTTTTATGAAAACTCCTTCTTATTTAAGTAAAACAAAAATGATGGCAGGCATGCAGTGCCCAAAAAATTTGTTTTTACAAGTGTATAATAAAAAATTAGCCGCCCCAATTACTGCGGCCGAGCAGATGATTTTCGATCAAGGAAATTTAGTGGGCGAGTTGGCTCAAAAAGAATTTAAAAAAGACACTGCGTTGGTGAACACGGCGTATTGGGATTTTAAGGGAGCCTTAACTAAAACCGAAGAATTTATTCTGCAAGGTAAAAAAAATATTTTTGAAGCTTCGTTTTCTTATAAAGGAATTTTTGCTCGAGTGGATATTTTAGAAAAAGTACAAAGCAGTGACGGACAAGATGTATGGAATTTGGTGGAAGTAAAATCGGGAACAAAAGTTAAAGACGAAAATGTAAAAGATGTGGCTTTACAGTTATGGATTTTAGAAAACCTAGGTTATAAAGTGCAAAGCTGTTATTTAATGCATATTAATAACCAATGTGTTTTTCCCGACATGTCTAATTTTTTTCACAAACAAGATATTACAGCAAGGGCACAAGAGTTAAAAGACAGTGTGGCTAATTCTATAATAGAGTTAAAGCAAATGGTGGACTCACAACAAGAACCCGAGGTAGACATTGGCCCTCACTGTAATGCACCTTATGAATGTAAATTTAAAGCCCATTGCGGAAAGCATTTACCCAA
>VSKW01001039.1_pt1 | contig 12723 bp, 11 predicted proteins | sample 4798611 | NCBI WGS metagenome assembly VSKW01 (sample SAMN12179536, study PRJNA552185) | sponge metagenome | biome: deep-sea hydrothermal plumes; feature: spots directly above weak diffusing fluid; material: sea water; isolation source: sponge from the Crane site of a hydrothermal vent ...
GAAAAACTCCAACAAGATATTAATTGATGATGGTGATGGAGGTGCTGGTAGTAATAACATACTTTATCTACCTTTGGATAGAATTATCAGGCAGTCCACCGATACGCAAGATGTTGATGTTTTAGGAGACCGCGGGCTAATTAATTCTGGTGGTAGCACAGATCAGTTAACATCTCAAAGTGGTGGTTCGGTATCTGAGATAGTTAACAAGGTTCTGAAGGAACTCCGCAGACAATCCTCTAGAACAAAATAAAACAAAATAGTCAATAATTATGAGAATGAACACAGGCATACTTTTATTTCTTTTATTTGCAACAACTTGGTTGTTCAACCAAGCAGTGTATATAGTGGATGATAGGGAACGGGCAGTAATGTTACGCTTTGGTGAGTTGGTAAGAGCAGACATACCTTCAGGGATACATATAAAAACCCCTATTGCTTTTCAAGTTAAGAAATTTGATGGTAGAATTCAAACCTTAGATAGTCCAGAAGCAGAGTATCTAACTTCTGAAAAGAAACAACTTATAGTTGATTCTTTCGTCAAGTGGAAAATTGATGATGTTAGCAAATTTTACCGAGCTACTGGAGGAGACCCCACTAGAATAGATGGACTTTTATTACGTCGGGTTGATACCGGACTACGCAATCAGTTTGGTGAAAGAACTGTGAAAGAGGTTGTTTCTGGTGAGAGAGATCAGCTAATGGCAGATATGACTGAGATCTTGAATAAGGTGGCAAAAGAACAACTAGGCGTTAGAATCATTGATGTGCGGGTTATGAAAATTAACTTGCCTGACAATGTTAGTGAGAGTGTCTATCAAAGAATGAGAACTGAAAGGGAACGACTCGCACAAGAATTACGTTCTGAAGGTCGCGAAGAGGCAGAAAAAATTCAGGCAGGTGCGGATAGACAAAGAACTATCATCATAGCCAATGCCTATAAAGATTCAGAGATTCTTCGCGGTGAAGGTGATGCTACAGCAGCAGATATCTATGCCAGGGCCTATGGCAAGGATGCTCAGTTTTATGATTTCTATCGTTCTTTGTTTGCTTACAGGGAAGTGTTCCAAGGGGACAATAATTTTCTGATACTTAAGCCAGATAGTGATTTCTTGAAGTATATCAAATCAATAGATAAAAAATAACCCCCAAAACAATTACAAGTATGAAGAAAATTTCGGAATTGGAATTTACACCAATCTCACCGAATGATGAGGTTATAAGCGAAGAAGACCTTAATGAATTATTACAGCAACTAGATAACTGGGAAGTTGTTGATTATGGCGGGAGCAATTCTCTGTATAAATCCTTCAGAGTGGATAACTTCATAGACGCTCAGAAACTTGCTTGCGTCACAGGGGACTTGGCAGAACAATTTAATCACCATCCCATACTCAGCTATACTTGGGGAAAGCTTGAGGTTTACTGGTTTACTCACTCTATGAAAGGCGTGCATTGGAATGATCTACTTTTGGCTGATAATACAGACAAGGCGGCAGTAGAGTCCAATTTGTTGCAGAAATGATATGCCTATATATGAGTATAAATGTTCTAATTGCGACACCAAATTAAATAAACTACAAAAAATTAGTGACAAGCCACTAAAAACTTGTCCTGAATGCGGCAAGGAGACCTTGGCAAAGCAATTATCCAGTGCTAGTTTTGTCCTCAAGGGCACAGGATGGTATGCTACTGATTTCAAAGATCAAAAAGATAAGAAGATGATAGATAACTCATCCCCAGAAACAAAATCAGAAACAAAATCAGAAACAAAATCAGATACAAAGTCGGAAACAAAAGCCGATACAGCCACAGCAACTGCCGCCTCTTCAGAGTCCACATCAAAACCAAAACCATCGACATCGGTATCGCCAGATTCCTCATCCCCATCTTCATCATAAGTTATGTCTGAATATCGCGATTTGCTATGCGGCGAACTGACAGGGGATAATCTTGGCGGTAAAACTACGCTTTGTGGTTGGGTGCATCGTCGTCGCGACCATGGTGGAGTAATTTTTATAGATCTGCGTGATCATAGCGGGCTAGTGCAACTGGTATTTAATCCTGACAATAAAGATATATTCGCCCTAGCCGACCAACTGCGTAATGAATTTGTCATAAAGGTCACAGGTGAGTTGTGTGCACGACCTGAAGAGAGCATCAACCCTGCAATGGTTAGTGGCAAGTGGGAATTGATAGCAGGTGATTGTTCAATCATTAGTAAAGCCAGTGATTTAGTATTCACTCCACGCGAATATGACCATACTAATGAAGACACCCGACTGGCAAACCGCGTCATAGACCTCAGGCGTAGTGAAATGCAAGATAACTTACGCCTGAGATCCAAGGTTGCTTTCAGGATTAGAGAATTACTTAATGCCGACGACTTTGTTGATGTGGAAACCCCCATACTTACCAAGGCGACACCAGAAGGTGCCAGAGATTATTTAGTGCCAAGCCGCACTCATAATGGCAGTTTTTTTGCCTTGCCCCAATCTCCACAATTGTTCAAACAACTGTTGATGATAGGTGGCTTTAATCGGTATTTTCAGTTTGCCCGCTGCTTCAGAGATGAGGACTTAAGAGCTGATAGACAACCAGAGTTTACTCAACTGGATATGGAGATGGCTTTCATAACAGAAGATGAAATAATGGACTTGACTGAGAATATGATCACCAAGTTATTCAAAGAGTTCTTAGATGTGGACTTGCCAAAGTTTCCGCACCTAACCTACAAGGAAGCAATGGAGAATTATGGCACTGATCGCCCTGATTTGCGTTCTCCTCTGAAACTCATAGATATTACTGAGCAAGTCAAGGACTGCGACTTTGAAGTTTTTCGCAAGCCAGCTACAATGAAAGGTGGCAAGGTGGCATGTCTTAAAGTTCCTGGTGCTGAAAATATTAGTCGCAAAGACATAGATAACTGGACTGAATATGCTCGCAAATTAGGAGCAAAGGGCTTGGCATACATAAAGCTAGAGGATGTGAGTAAGGGCAAGGAAGGTATGAACTCGCCAATAATAAAATTCCTAGCAGATGATGTTTTAGACGGAATAATCAATAAAGTTTCTGGAGCAAATGGTGACATTCTATTTTTTGGGGCTGGACATTCCAACCAAGTGTCCAAAATTCTTGGAGCCATTAGAACTAAAATATCAGAAGAAAAATCACTCCTCAAAGGTGCATGGGAACCACTATGGGTTACCGAGTTCCCAATGTTTGAAGAAACCGATAAGGGTGGCATAACTCCACTCCATCATCCTTTTACTGCCCCCATTAATACCTCTGGGAATATTTCTGAGAGTGTCTCTGGGGATGACATCAACTCAGCCAATCCTTTAGAAATGACCTCACGGGCTTATGACATGGTTATCAATGGCACTGAGTTGGGTGGCGGTTCTATCCGCATACACGATGCGGAGCAGCAGGAGGCGATATTCAAGATTCTTAATATTGAAGATTATGCCAGCAAGTTTGGCTTTTTATTGCGCGCACTAAAGGCCGGTGCTCCACCTCATGGTGGTATGGCATTTGGTTTGGATCGGCTAATGATGTTAATAACTGGCAGTGAAAGTATTCGTGATCATATTGCTTTTCCTAAAACCCAGTCAGCTACTTGTTTACTAACCAACGCCCCGAGTGAAGTTGCTCCGGCAAACTTAAGAGAGTTAGGCATCAAGGTTATCAGCCAAGAAAAGCCGGCAAAATAAAAGCAAGAACAGCAATAAGACCAGAGCACAAACAAATATACAAGGTAGAATGAATGGCAGGGCATAGTAAATGGGCTAATATCAAGCACCGCAAATCAAGACAAGATGCTAAGCGGGGCAAAGAGTTCACTAAAGCGATTCGCGAAATTACTGCAGCTGCTAAGACGTCTGGAGAAGATAGCCCACGCTTGCGACAAGCAATAGAACAGGCATTATCAATTAACATGACCAGAGTGAGCATAGATAAGGCAGTTAAGCGTGCTACTGGTAGTGAAGAAGGAGAAGATTATCAAGAAGTGATTTATGAGGGCTATGGACCTAAAGGGAGTGCAGTATACTTGGAGTGCTTAACGGATAATAAGAACCGCAGTGTAGCAGAAATTCGCCATACATTAACTCGTTGTGGTGGAAACCTTGGTGCGAGTGGTTGTGCCGCTCATTTATTTGATAAGGTCGGCATGGTTGAAGTCAAGGGAATAAAAGATGAGGATAAATTATTTATGGACGCAGTAGATGCTGGTGCAACTGAACTAGAAAATGCTGGAGATGATACTGATGGAGAGGACGGATCATCCATCTATTACTTGCAATCATCGCCGAGCGACTTACAAAACCTGCGTGCTGCCTTGGAGAAGAAGGACTATGAAATTGGTAGTTCTCAAGTTACTATGTTGGCACACACCAATGTTGAGCTAACTGAAGATGGTTTAGAGAAGATGCAGAAGCTAATTGATGCCTTGGAAGATTTGGATGATGTGCAAAATGTCTATTGTAATGTTGCGCTTGAAAGCTAATGAATGTTTTATGATCAATGGCTCAACTATCCAACTACCCAGCTATCTAGAACCTAGATGATAATAATTGGTTTTGACCCTGGAATCAATAAGACCGGCTTTGGTGTTATTGATGCCTCCAGCAATAACCCTCAATATGTCGTAAGTGGTATTATTGAAAAACAAAAACTCACTAAAACTAATTCTGGTGGCGATAACAATCATAAACATCTAGCTCATATTAGAGAGCAGGTAGAGAAGCTACTCAATGATTACAAACCCCAATATTGTGCGGTTGAGCAGGTATTTGGCGGACCTTACATTCAGTCGCATATTACCTTAGCAATGGCACGCGGAGTCATTCTCAGTGCAATAGGTAGCGGAATAGGCGGCGGAATAGATAACTCAGATATAGGTTTAGCTAGCTATTCCACAACTTCAGTAAAGAAAACAATTGCAGGTAATGGCAAAGCCACCAAAGAAGAAGTGAACATAATGATGAAGAGGCACTTGAAGCTGACTGGCATAATTAGCGAAGATGCCTCTGATGCCTTAGCTGTTTGCCTGTGCCTTTTCTATAACCTCAAAAGATAGCTAAGATAATCAATGCGGATTAGGCAGAGTTTCAGATAGATATTGCTCTCCATTGTGAGTTTTAATGCAAAAGGAGATTACACCTAAGCAAGCATAAATTGTAGTATAATGTAATATCAAAGAGGCATAAATTATGAATAAATTAGATCCAATAACTCTAAAGGGAGCAGACAAAGATATATCCCTTCCAGTACATAAGGGGACTTATGGCAATCCAGCTATTGATATAAGTAAACTAGGAGCACAAGGATATTTCACCTATGATCCGGGCTTTGCTTCCACCGTGGGGACCTCATCAAACATAACTTACATAGATGGTGAAAAGGGCATACTATTATATCGAGGCTATCCCATTGAAGAGTTAGCAGAACATTCAAGTTATCTAGAGACCTGCTATCTGTTGTTATTTGGTGAATTGCCCAATGCTAAAGAGTTTACTGAGTTTAGCACTACAATCCAGCGGCATACAATGATCCATGAAAAAATGCGTGATTTCATTCACGGCTTTCGTGTAGATGCCCATCCAATGGCTATTGTTTGTGGCATGGTTGGTGCTCTATCAGCTTTTTATCACGACTCATTAGATATAAGCAACAAAGACCACCGAACTATTTCTGCCTTTAGGTTGATTGCCAAGATGCCCACCATTGCCGCAGTTGCTTACAAGTATTCCCGTGGCGAACCAATACTCTATCCTCGCAATAACTTAAGTTATAGTGAGAATTTTCTGTATATGATGTTTGGCAATCCTTGTGAAGAATATAAGAGTAATCCTCTGTTTGTTAAGGCAATGGATGTCATATTCACCTTACATGCGGACCATGAACAAAATGCCTCCACATCAACTGTGCGTTTAGCTGGTTCTACTGGAGCCAATCCTTTTGCTTGTATAGCGGCTGGAGTTGCTGCTTTGTGGGGACCTGCTCATGGTGGTGCAAACGAAGCGGTGCTTAATATGTTGGATGCTATAGGAGAGGGCGATGATAAAAACATAGACAATTATATTAAGCGGGCAAAGGATCCAGATGATAATTTCCGTTTAATGGGCTTTGGCCATAGGGTTTATAAAAATTATGATCCACGTGCTAAGGTGCTCAAGGACATATGTCGTAAAATTCTTGATAGTACAGATAGTGAACATGCTGAGAATTTAAGAATAGCACAGAAGCTGGAGAAGATTGCTTTAGAGGACGATTATTTTATAGAACGTAAGCTCTATCCCAATGTTGATTTCTATTCTGGGATCATTCTTAAGGCAATGGGAATTCCAGTTAATATGTTTACCGTAATTTTTGCACTGGGACGAACTGTTGGTTGGATTGCTCACTGGGATGAGATGATTAGCAATGGCTACCGCATTGGGCGACCCCAGCAGGTTTACACTGGACCAGTGAAGCGAAAGTATCCTAGCAAGTAAGGGGCATCTACTAAGTTTACCTTAGGGCTACTACAGACCCACTACAAGACCTACTGCGAATTATATCGCTTAGCCACTGGTGATCTATGACAAATAAATTACTTTGGCACCCTGATAAGTCGGTCTGGACAGCATCAAGTGCCAATCATATTGGCAAGCTTTCCGATTACTTTAACCTGTCCAGAGATTATTGGGCACTCCACCAATATAGCGTCACCAATACTACAGAGTTCTGGTCAGGTTTATGGGATTATTTTGGCTTACTTGGAGACAAGGGCGACCACATACTATCTTATAAGAAGGGCGATCCTTTTTGTCACGCTGAATGGTTTAAGGACTCCCACATAAACTATGCCGAGAATATTTTATATCTGACAAACAAACAAGAAACAAATGTCATAAGTTTTGTTAGCGAAGTTGGCACTAGAACAGTTATAAGCTACGAAGATTTTCACACTCAGGTGCTTGCTTGTTCTGCTTCTTTGCGTGCCTGTGGCGTGGAAAAAGGCGATGTTGTGGCAGGGTGGTTGGCAAATTGTCCGCATACTATAATAGCTATGTTAGCCACGGCAAGATTGGGTGCTATATGGAGTTCATGTTCTCCTGACTTTGGTGTCCCAGCACTACTAGACCGACTTGGTCAACTAGATCCCAAAGTAATTTTTAGTCACGACCATTATTCCTATAAAGGCAAGAAGTTTAGTATGGAGAATGGCATTGATGAGGTAGTTAGCAAACTCAAATCTATCAAGGAAGTTGTGCGAGTGCCATTTCTTGAATCATCTGGCAACTGGCAAGATTTTTTGCTAAAAGGGCAGGAGGGCGGCTACTCAGATAAGGCAGTAGCGGTTGAGTTTAATCATCCACTTTTCATAATGTTCTCCTCTGGTACTACGGGTAAACCCAAGTGCATAGTCCATAGTCATGGTGGAGTTACGTTAAAACATACAGTTGAGCTATTTTTGCACACGGATCTGGGACCCAAAGACAAATTGTTTTACTTTACCACCTGCGGTTGGATGATGTGGAATTGGATGGTAAGTGGTTTACTATGCGGCAGTCAGCTGGTGCTTTATGATGGCAATCCTTTTTATCCAGATGCTGGCAGATTGTTTAAGCTATGGAGTGATGAGAAGGTATCAGTTGCAGGAGTGAGTGCAAAACTTATTGAAAGATTAAGCAACAACAATGTGACAGGGGATGATTACAACTTAGGAAATTTGCGTATGCTATGTTCTACTGGGTCACCACTCAGCACGACTAGTTTTAACTATGTCTATGAAAGGATTAGCAAAGATTTATGCTTGGCGTCTATATCAGGAGGCACAGACATATTAGGTTGCTTTGTTATGGGCTCTCCGTCTTTACCAGTTTATTGTGGCGAAATTCAAACACCAACTTTGGGTATGGACATGTGTGTCTATGATGAGCAGGGTAATGAAGTCAGTTTAGGCAAGGGAGAACTGGTCTGTCGCAGTCCTTTCCCGAGCGTCCCAATTATGTTTTGGGGTGATGATGAAAATAAAAGTGCTTTATGCAATGCTTATTTTAACAAGTTTCCCGGTGTCTGGACTCACGGTGATTATATTGAGGAAACAGAAAATGGCGGCTATATTATTTATGGCAGATCTGACAACACCTTGAACCCTGGCGGAGTAAGAATAGGTACTGCAGAAATATATCGGCAGGTTGAAAAAATAGATCAGGTAATGGACTCTTTGGCAGTGGGTCAGCAGTGGCAAGATGATACACGCATAATTCTCTTTGTTGTCCTAGGTGAAGGTGTGCTTTTGAATGATGCATTGATTAAATTAATCAAAGACACCCTTAGGAGTAATACGTCGCCCAGACATGTCCCAGAGAAAATCATAGAAGTGCAAGATTTGCCAAGAACTATTAGCGGTAAAATTTCGGAAGAGTCGGTGCGTTGTGCCATACATAATCAGCCCATAAATAATTTAGCGGCCTTAGCAAATCCTAAGTCAATAGAGAACTTTCAGGGATTAAGCCAATTAGAAGATTAAAATATTCCTATCCAGTTGACTCATCATCTGAACTATCTGAGCCATCTATAGAGGGATTAACTTTAGGGGGAATTCTAGTAGGGGGAATTCTAGTAGGGTGGACTATGGGGATACCTGTGCGAGGATCATTAGTAGACGTGTGAACTGGGTGAGCCCCAACTCTATTTTGTTGGACAGTATTTGGACTCTTGTGTAGGGATTCTTCGTGAGTAGGCTGCTGGTCTTGAGTGTGCTGCTGGTCTTGAGTGTGCTGCTGGTCTTGAGTAGGCTGCTGGTCTTGAGTGTGCTGCTGGTCTTGAGTGTGCTGCTGGTCTTGAGTGTGCTGGTCAGGAACTTGGCTAGCTGCTAGATTTCCGTGAGTAGGATCCACTGAATGACTTGATTGCTCTCCAGACGAATTTACAGGTATACGGACTTGATTATGTAATCCTAAAATGCGTGGAATGAAGGGTAAGATAAAAGTAATAGCCAGAATTCTTATGAAATGCAGAAAAACAACAAGTGTTGGATTGATATCAAAAGTATAAGCGATTATGCTGATTTCATTGATTCCGCCCGGTCCATAGGCCAATAACAAGCTGAGAATATCTGCATCCAATATCAAAGAAACTATAAATGCTCCAGTGGCAGCAATGATTATAATCAGTAAACTAAGTGCTAGTCCGTGTAATCCCAGTTTGATTAAGTCACCCCAACGACAGCCAGAAAACCTAGTGCCAATGATACTTCCTAGAATATACAGAGCTATTATTAAAGGGATGCTTGGCAGAGGTCCGCTTAATTGACCAGTGGCGAAGAAAAATCCTGAACCAACTATACCTCCTAATAGATGAGGGGAGGGTATTTTAAAAGTTGATAAAACACCACTTAAACACACTATGAGAGCAAGACAGAATATCCAGGTGAACCATGAATTATTTGGGTCTGGCACAGAACTATCCAGAGACCCACTATACAAAGGTTCGTTTATATATAGAACCAAAAACAAAGGCAATAATCCCACTACCAAGAATACACGAATACTCTGAGCCATTATCATTTTTTTATGATCTATATTGAGGTGTGCTGTATGGGCTATGATGCTAACGAAAGCACCGGGGAGAGAAGCATATACTGCAGTTAACTTGTCAAACTTGGCATAACGATGTAGATAGTAAGTTCCAGCAGCTGTGGCGAGGAACATGCATAGCAGTAGAAATATTATTGATGGAAACCATGTAATAACTGCACTCAAAGTATCAGGAGTAATTTTACTGCCAATGTATATGCCTATGGTTATAAATATAGGCGGGAAGAACATATTGCTTATGCCCATTCTCAGACCGTTTAAGCACAAAAAGCCATTGATTAACATAGGCCCTAATAATGCCGGCATGGGTAGCTGTATCAAGAAAACACCCACAGTTCCCAAAAAACCAGTTGCCAGAGGCAGGGCAGAATAATGCAATTCATGGATCTTATTACTTCTGATAACTCTGCTTATAAATTGGCGAATATTCTTTAGCATAAGTTTAGCTTGAGGTTACAGCGGTTGTCTGACAGGTCATTAACTTAGAGCGTCTCTTAAATATAGAGGAGTTAATTTGGCAGGAGATATACTATCTAATGAGCCACTTAAGAACTTTGAGATAGCTGTTTTGAGTAAATCTTTAGCTGATGATTGGTCCGCCTGTTGAGACAAGAGGATTTGACTAGTGCTTCGAGCAGTTCTCCCAACACTCATTAGATTGGAGATAACAGCATCTATATTCTCTCTTTCTCCACCAATAATCAGCAAGGGATATTGAGATGGTATCTGCAGTTCACTTAACTTGCTTAGAGAAGGTGGAATAACTTCTTGCAAATTTAAACTATATACTATTTGTGATTCTCCAGCACTATTATCTAGCCCATCATCTAGCCCAGCATATAGGTAGTATGCCCAATACACTTCGCCCGGCTTACTATCGCACATACTCAAAACCCCTATTTTATTTCCAGTTTGTCTAGTTGCTGAGTTTAGCCATGAATCAAGCACTTGAGTTGCCAGCACCTCCAATGACGACACACCACTAAGTTGTAAAGAGTTTGCATAACTGATTCCTTGAGCCACCCCTAAAGAAATACGCAATCCCACGAATGAACCTGGGCCAATATTACAGATGATATTATTAAGTTCTGCCTGAGCTATCTGTGCTTGTTTGAGTAGGCGATCAATCATCGGTAGAATTAAGCGATGGTGAGATCTCTTACGACATATGGATAACTCTTGGCAGTTTGCTTCAAGGTCCAGCAAATCCATCTTATCAGCAGTTGATAAAGCTACTGAGCAGTTTGGTGTTGAACAATCTAAAGCGAGTAGGTTGGGCAATGATCTATAGAGAGTTTATGGATGCTTAGTTGCTCAATGTTATAAATGTCATAACTATAATTATAACTATAATTATAACTATAACTACTATAGCAGACGGTTAATATATTTATGATATTCAGCAATTGACTGCGGCGACTTGTCAGCATCCAATTGGTGATATTTAATCAATGTCATAGCAGACGGTTAATATATTCAGCAATTGACTGCGGCGACTTGTCAGCATCCAATTGGTGATATTTCATTAATGTCATAGCAGGCGGTTAATATATTTATGATATTCAGCAATTGACTGCGGCGACTTGTCAGCATCCAATTGGTGATATTTCATTAATGTCATAGCAGATGTTTAATATATTCAGCAATTGACTGCGGCGACTTGTCAGCATCCAATTGATGATATTTAATCAATGGATCATTATTAGCCATCTCACGATAATAGTCCTTTAAAGGCGATGTGATTTCATTATAATTCTGCAATCTCTTACGCACTGTTTCTTCTTTATCATCATCTCGCTGCACCAAGTCCTCTCCCGTCTCATCATCTTTATCAGTCACTCTAGGCGGATTTGATAGTGTATTGTAAATACGTCCTGATGCTGGGTGAACTCTGCGGTTAGTGATTCGTTGTATAACCTCTTCATCACTACATAGCATATCTATCACATGATTAATTTCTATATTATTATTTTTAAGTCCTTGTGCTTGAGCCAGAGATCGTGGCACCCCATCTAATATGAATCCTTTTGAGTATTCAGGTGATTTCAGTGTTTTAATTGTCACAGCTAATATTGTTTCATCGTCTACTAGGTCACCTGCTTGCATTGTCCTAGCAACCAACTTACCAAGGTCTGTCTGTTCCTCTATTTCCTGGCGCAAAATATTTCCAGTGCTGATATGGGCTATGCCTAGATCATTACTTAGTATTTCTGCTTGAGTTCCCTTACCACTTCCAGGTGGTCCTAGGAGAATTATGTTCATTTTGTGATTGTGTATTTATGCTTATTCGTTTATTCTATATTATACTATAGGACACTCCCAACAATTCAATTATTGGAAACTTCTTGCTTGCCATATAATCTGTAATGTCTAAGGCGTAGGGCAAGAAAGTGATTATAGACCCAGCGAGCTATGCCGAGCTGATTAGTGAGAGTAGTAAACTGCTCATCGTTTGGATATAGTTTTATGGTGCAAGAACGATGCATTACTTGTATTTTAATATATTAATAACCCAATAGTCAATAGTGAAAACAACTATAATTAGTTACAACTAATAAATATAATCTATCCGCTAATTGTTGGGAGTGTCCTATAATAAAAATACGCCACTATTTTGAAATGCCACTGAAATGCTACTATGATTAAAGAATTACACAATAACGTTAGATTGCTAAAGCAGCTTCTGCCTTACATCAATAGATACAGGAGAGCTAAGTTTCTGTTTGTGATCCCGTCTTACTTCTTCACCAATCCCAATCAAGAACAGTGTATATGGGAGGACATAGCTACCTGTAGAAGTTTGGGTATAGGTTGTTTGGTCTTTATAGATTATGACTGGCAACTAGATAGCAAGTCAGGAATATCCAATGAAAAACTTCTGAGTAATTCGCCACTTGTAGCTGGTATGGAGTCCCAAGCGAGATATGAATTGTTTAAAGAGTTATCCGGATACAATGAAAAAGTTAATGTCGTATCTGGGATTTGGTTATTAGCACAACCTAAAGGAGTTCTCAAAGGTAAAGATATGCAGAATTATGGCACACTGCGTTCTGTTGATATACCGAACCTTCTTAGCGAGCTATTGAGTAGAAATCTTATAGTGATGTCTAACATTGCTCCAGATAAACATGGC
>VSKW01005870.1_pt1 | contig 12703 bp, 2 predicted proteins | sample 4798611 | NCBI WGS metagenome assembly VSKW01 (sample SAMN12179536, study PRJNA552185) | sponge metagenome | biome: deep-sea hydrothermal plumes; feature: spots directly above weak diffusing fluid; material: sea water; isolation source: sponge from the Crane site of a hydrothermal vent ...
TAGGTTTCTCCAGCTGGGCAAGTTGGTGTGAATGTCGGTGGTGGATAAGTAGCATTGCTGCCGCCAGAGCAGCTTACATAATCAATCAAGTTGCTGACTTTATTTTTATACAATCTAACACTTGAATTACCCTGATCTAAGTTGTCTGGTGGAACTCCACGAGTGTTATTATAGTTCGCAGAAATAGTATAGCTTACATTAGCATTCCAATAAGAAGCATTAATTCTTGGATCCATATCAGGGGTATCATAAAAATCACCTATTAAGCCCCCAACTTTAGGTGGCAGATAAGTTGGGGGGACACGCCCATCACTGTTTCTTTGTATGCGACTTGTAAGAGCTAAAGAACTCTTTATCCTGGACTCAGTATCAGCTACACTTACAAGCCCTCCTGTTTCGCCATCCCTAGTATCAATAGTAACAAATCTATAGACTATTGCCATAGATGCGAGAATTTCATCTCCAGATTCTATCCTACCGATTAGTCCAGCAGGATCTACATCACTACTAAGCTCTTGCACCATTGCTAAACTAGCAATGACCTGATTATTACCCTGCATCCTCCCGATTAAACCACCACCAGTTAGATGACCAATTCTTCTGTTTACTAAGCCAGCTGAGAAACTTATAGTATTGTTACTAAAGGCCCTACCTATTAAGCCGCCAGAGTTGCCGCCAGTACGTCCATTCGTCATAGTTTTAACCTCTGCTAAATTATGCTTTATTATGTTGTTGTTGTAAATTGTACCTATTAGACCGCCAATGAAATTATTGGCTTGAATATTATTAGCAGTGACATTTGAAAAAAGAACTCTGCCACCACTTTCCAGCACGCCGATTAAACCACCAACTTCGTTGCTGGCTTCCAAGCCAATTTCGTTAGATCTGGCGGCTGTTGCATATACCAGCACATTGTTATCAGTTGCACCTATTAGACCACCAACATTCTCCTTTCCTCCAATCTTTTTTGCTAAGACCGAAGAATGGCGGACTATTGCATTCTCTTTGAGAATGCCAACCAAGCCCCCCACATTTTCAGAACCAGGTGCCGAAATATCAATGTTCTTGAGATGCAGATTACGCACTTCTGTGGCGATGGCTCCAAAAAAGCCAATTCCATCCTTGTGGTCAGAAGCAATATTAATGTCTATATTGGATATAGTATAATCATTGCCTTCAAATATGCCAGTGAATGCATCGTCGGATGTGGTGGAATTACTCCCTACGGGTTCCCATCTGCTCAAATCAGGGTTATCTAACAAGTCCAGATTATACATTAACTCATAGCCAAAACAATTGCTGGTTGGATTAGCAGCTGCGTCACTATTAGAACCACAACCCAGAATGTTACCTCCAGAACTAGAATTGCCATCACTATTGTTGGAGTCCAGCCCAGTGCCAGCCAAATTGTTGCGAATCATATTCAGTTGATCCACAGTATATATTTCTATCAGCTTATCGCCATCGTCATCCACATCTTCTGCCCAGTTATGGCCATCGCCATCTTCATCTTGAGGAAATAATTTCAAGGTGATGTTTATGGAAGGTGGACTTCCAACGGCATCTTCAGCTGTCAGGACAATTTTGCAAAACTCTCGCCTATTTTGGTTGTTAGAAGTAACAACATAAGTGGCATTTATAGTTGTTCCCGGGGCGGAGGTTGGATAATTGCTTGAGGTTGGATTGGCTACAGAGCAATCTCCCTCAGTGACACTTGAGTCAAGTGTTACTGAAGTATCCAAACTAGGGTCGCTCTTAGATAAAGTAACTCCAACTTCTATTGTATCAACACCAAAAAAAGTTCTGCCATCCACAATATTAAATATTGATAGCAGTTGTGGCAAGACAAACTCTTGAGTGATTGTGGCAGTTGTCTCGTCTTCTGTTGCACTTATAGTTATACTACAGGATCCTGGAAGAAGGGCAATAATGCTTAGCAGAACTTCTGATGAATTGCCAGTGAAACTATGTAATCCGACTTCGCCACTAATACTACATATAGTTGGATTGGTGCTCACAATGGCTAGTTGTTTGGTATTGGCATCTGCATCGCCATCCACTATGCTTACCGTGATATCAAAACTTGTTGGGTCACCTGTGCTATTAACATAACTAAAACTCTCTCTCGAAAAATAGCTGGATTCTGGTTGCGAAGTTATAGTCACCATTGGCGGCTCTTCCAGTTGGATCTGTATGGTCTGCGGAGTTATCATTTGACCGTCTTCTCCAGCGGCGATGGTCACCGAACAACTGCCAGTTGTGCCAGCAGATGCACTGATACTTATGCTTGACATTGCTTGAGAGCTACTACTATTCCCCCCGCCAGAGACGGCAGCATAATTGCCCGCAGTGGCAGTTATTGAACCACCAGAGCAACCGGATGAGTTGACTGTCACAATGGGAGAGTTCTGCCATACAGAAGCAGTGGCATCATTGCGGATAGCATTCACTGGGCTGGGAGTTAATGGGGTGCCATCATCTGGGTCACCATCGGTTACTGTTAGAGTAACTGTCATGGTAGATCCGCCAGCAGAAACATTCACAGCCGCCTCTGAAAGCATTCCACTAGGACTTACTTGCCTATAACCCTGAATAACATAGGCGGCAGGGAAATTCACACCAACAGAACTAGGTGAGCTCCCTTCTGAACCGGGACCTGAACCGGGGCTGGCAACCTTAACTCCACCAAAAGCAGCCCCAGTAATCATTGAACCAATTTGTGGTGTATTACAATTATTATCGCTGCTAGATGCTTTAATGTCTTCAAGAGTCAGTATGCCTCCTGTCCCATTGCGTAAATTACCCCCTACACTAGCTGTCCCGTTAGTTTCTCTATCATAGACAGCTCCAGCTATATCTGTAGATAATAATAAACTAGCATTAGCAGATGACACCCGACATGTGACTGCGGCAGTTGAGGGGGAAGGTGCTTGCAGAGTGAAGTCCACATAATCATAGGTTATGTTATTGAGAATTTGGGTTGGCTGAACCTCTAAAAAGTCAGCGTCTGCCACACTCACTTCTAAGCGGAAAAAATCGCCAACATTATTGTTGGTATTCAAGCTATTGTTATTCGCAGCAGGGAAGCTTATCTCTGTAACCCCTGGGGAATCATCAGCTCTAGTAACACTCAATGCAAATGATTGACTTGGCAAAGTAATTGCTGAACCATCAGAGCCATGATTATCAGTGAAATTGAAAGTTGGGTTATAACTTTTTACATCTTTATCATTGAGTAACCGCTTTGTGGTAATGGTGATAATTGCCTCATTGGTAGTGTTAGAGGGTATAGTAGTGTTTGTAGTTAAAAAGTCATCTACATCTGCACTAAAAGTAAATGTGAAAAGTTGAGCGGGGGTTAATCCACCGCTCCCTAAACGCCGATCTATATCACCATCATTCACAGTAAAACGTCCAAGTTCATATCCTATGGTAGTATCCTCATTGATGGAAACAGATCCGATAGCAGCGTCTGGGATGGTTGCTGTCGTAAGATTAGATGCAAAGGTTACAGACGCCTTGCCAGATAAATTGAAGGGAGCAGTGGCTGGCGATGTGCCAGTTGGGCTAAAATTGAAATCAATGTCAAATTTTTGTATGATCAAAGATAGCAAGGCATCAAGTTGGTCTTGATTCAAAGTTAAACTGTAGCTATCAATGGTTGCTTGAGCAATATTGGTAGATCCTGGAGATCCTGGAGATCCTGAAGACCCCAGCAAGGTCAAAGCATAGGCCTTCTCTGCAACCTTAGTAGTTGAAAGCTGCAGTGCCAGACCATTAGCTGCACTAGCATTACCCATTAAGTTTGACAGGGCCACTCCACTGACAGTTACCATATCACCCATAACATTTTCCAACTCGTCAAATAGCAGATCATCATCTCTAAAACTCACTTGAATATTATTACGGCTGACAGTTGGGCTAGTCAAAGTGTTATCTAGGGTGAAATTTCTAGCAAGAAAACCCGGCAAAGCATCGCCATTCGTCACACTGGTCGGGTCAGGTGCCGCAGCAACAACTAACTTCTGATTGGACATAAACGGCCTAGAAATATTAGAAAGATCAAAGCCACGTTGTTCTGTTATCACATACTCAAAGGTTAGACCCTGTACTCCCCACCCATGCCGACTATATCTCAATCTATTAGAATTAACAACTGGTTCAATAAACTTTTTGTCTAGGTTGTTGTGTCTAGAATCATCCGTTCTGGTTATCATTGGTGAAGTCAAACTTATAGCAGTTACCCCGCCGTCACTTAGGCCGCGAGCAAGATTGTCAGCAGATATGTTGGTTAGGCGATAGGATAGATCCACTTCAGTGGTTTCTAAAGGTCCGCTATCTTCAGTTAAATTTACCAAGTTTACTCCTCCGATTGATGTTGTAACATGCAATATCGGCACAACCGCGGTAACTGGATCAACTATCAATTTGAAAGACCTATCGCTAATTGAACCCAATGGGTTACCGTTTGTATCTCGGTCAGTGACCTTGATATTAATAACTGCGGTTCCATGTAAATTCTGTGCCAGGGCAAAGTCATATCTTGCTGTATAGCTAGTGGATAGGCTATCAGATACATTATTATTGGCAAGGTGATTTATATTCACAGGTAATGAGGTTGGGGGGTTAGTAGTGACAGAAGAAGTTGCTTGTCTTAAGTCAATCAAAAAACCGTCTGCGGCTTGATTACTTAAGTCGTTAGGTCCTGTTCCAGCATCAACTTTTACATCTATGATTGGGAGACCTTCTCCCTTCGCAACTGCATCTGGATTACTAAACTCAACTAGTAGATCATACTTATCAAATGAGTTTACTGCTATAGAATTAGCAACTATTGTACGAGTGCCTCCGGCAAAAAAGAATTGGTCAGATGCTTGAGGATCAAAGCTTGCTCCGCTGGGCACCAAAGCCAACCTTATAAGTCCAGCCGCCTTAACTGCGACACTAAATTGAGCCAACGCATAATTTGAAGCATTATTATTCCCATCTTCTAAAGTCCGCGCTCTCAGAAAATAATTCAAATCAATGCTACTATTTGTATCAGCAGAGGCAAAGAGTGGCAAAGTATCAAGAGCATTATAGTGAGCCGTGGCATCAGTAGAACTAACATAAGAAAATAATTTTTGCGTTATATTAATTTGTGTCCTATCATCGGCAGAGATAAGCCCATAGCTAAAATAATTAGAAAACTCGGCAGAGGCATCTACCAAATTACCTGTTGCATCCTGCTTAAGAATTTCAATATTTTCAGCCAAGTCAATAGCTGAAGTAAAACCAATTAAAATTTCTTGTTGGGATCCCGAGTCATCAAAAGTAAACTTGTCAGCACTCCCTTGCAGATCATTGCGACTAGCGGCAGATCTCCTTATGAAGTTATTATCTATGCTTACTCCTGCAGCATCTATAAGTTGAACGGTTGAATAAATTTGTCCTTGTCCAGCAACCGCAAGATTTATATGGTTGAGTGGGGCACCAACAATTTTGGCTGGATCTAGCTCAAGGTCCGCTGCCGCAGTTGCCTCTATATTAGTTAAATTATTAATTGGGGCGGCATAATCAGTTTGTGTATATCTGAGATCATATACTGGAATGCCTAAGCTTTCGCCATTTGCATCAGCATAAACCACTCTCTTGGGATTAGCGGCTTCCACTTTCACATTAAAGGAAACTGGTGTAGCCCCTCGTCCTGCCGTTGAATTAACTAAGGTAATTGTTATGCTCTCACCAAATAATGCCTCTTCTATGAAATCTGCATCGCCAACTCTTAAGCGATAGCCAAATTCTCCAGTTGGTTCTTCCAGCACAAAGATTTTTGCTGAGTTTAATCTTGGTCTTAGTAAATCGGCATTAGAAAAACTAGTTGATACCAATGAAATATCAACTCTAGCTAAGGGCTTTCCATTAATTGTCTCATCAGCATCCTTGACTATATCTGTTGCCTTGATATTAAATCCTTCTATATATGTAGCAGTGTCTCCAACAACATCTTGCTCGTTGATGGATAAATTTGTATAGGTTGGGTTATTGTTTATGAGTGCGGCTAAATCAGCAATGCTATTAGTTGGGTCATTGGTAATGAGTACTCTCAGAGTAATCTCGTCGGATAATTTCGTGTCAGGATCACTGGCTTTGATGTAAACAGGGAAGGTTCTTCCATCACCAAGATTTTCCAAGGCATCTGCGTCTATGACTTGTAGTCGTAATTCTATTCTGCCACCTACATTTCGGCTAACCACATCCAGTATGCCAGCAAAGCTTCCAGATAGTTCAAAGTTTAAACTTGCAGAATTATTAATGGTGGCGACCACATTATCATCTAAGGTTCCACCATCTAAAGTTACGAATTGATTTTCGCCAGCACTCTCTAGTATTTGCCAAAGTCCATTGGAAACGACTTTTAGATCTGGTGCCTCAACAACGTCCACTGGAGTTATTGATATAGTCAATTCTGTTGTTTCTTGTTGGTTATTACTCGCCTCTGTTAGTAGATTTTGCTTAAGTAGAGGGATGAAATCATCTGTTAGTTGATGTTTGCCACTATCTTTTATGTTTATTATTTCCTCCTCAGCCGTGCCGGCTGGGGCAGGTAATTCATAGTTGATTTTTCTCGCTAGATAAAATATTGCCGTTACTATTCCAGTTGGTTCGCTTTCAGCATCAAGCACGTCTTTATAGTCCACACGCAAAGATGAATTGGATGCTAGAAGAGTAATATCTAAACCAGAGCTAATGTCATTGTCGTCTTCAATATTAAACCTCACAATCTCAGTGCCCACAGGCGTGTTTTCTTTTATGGATAGTTCTAAGGTGTTAGTGCTGGCGTTAAATATTCCTTTGCTGGCGGCTGATAAAGTTGGAGCAGTATTAACATCCTCTACACGAATTGAGACAATCTCCACATCTGCTGTGGTGCGGACAAATATTCCATCATCTTCTGCTGTGACATAAACTGGTAGATTAAATACCTGGGGGAAGTTTAGTTCTTCCGCTCCTGATATGCTTAGGTCTCCAGTTGATGAGTTAATTTCAAACTTGCCAGATGGGTCATCTATAGATATTCCAGAGTTCTTAATATCTCCGAGCAATCCACTATCAGTAACAAACCCAAAATAGGGAATTGCTCCTTCATCAGGACTAATGGCATTCACAAGTGCGGGTTGCAAAGTCACTTGAGTCCCGGCTGCCATATTCTCATCAATTGCTCCTGATAAATTCAGGGCTCTATTAAATGTTATGCGAGCAGTAGTCGCCAAAGAAATACTCAACATCTCTCCCACATAAGCATCATCATTAACCTGTATTGTTATAGCTGTGCTATTAGTATTAGTGCTGATAGTCCCATCCATTTCTATGTAAGTAGCTTTAAGCGTTAGAGTTCCCTGATTAGTTGAATTAATTAAACCAGTGCTTGATACTACAAGTTGTCTTCCGACTGCTTTTCTTCCCCCTGATGCAGGATTGAGTATAAGTGATAATTGATTGGCAAAAGAAACTCCAGATGCATCCTCTATAGTATATTTCAGCTTATCATCATTTCCTGTCTCTGGGTCAACTAAAGCAAAACTACCTAAGACGGAGCGGCTAAGAGCATTAATGCCAGACAATAGGTAAATGGGAGAGCCGCCAGCGCCTGTCATAATATTATCCTTCACCTTGAATATAACATCATCCGCTAGCAAAAGTTTTTGCGAGTTAGTGGGGGATACAAAAATTGGATCATATCTTACATCTGTCAAAGTGAAATTAAAAGTGGCTTGATTCTTTATGTTTGCATCATTATTATCTTGCGTGGTGAGAGTTATCTTATAGATTGCCTCTCCTCCATTGGCAGTTAACTGCTCGGAAGTAAATGCCTCATAATCAAGTAAGGATTTTTCTATAGTCAGTTCATATCTTGAGGCATTGGCAGAGTCAACTTGTACCTTGAAGGCGGAGGCAACCTCAGCATGTTTGCCAGTTGATGGTGAAATCATAACTCTTTGGTTAATTGTGTTATTGCGAAACTTCGCAGAAACATCCTCGTCATCTAATCTCATGAAAACCATATCCCTAAAGGGGGGCTGGCTCAGTGTGCCTTCGTTAGACGTGTTATATTTGTCGTAAGGAGCAATAGCTCCTTTGCCCTCTGAAGCCCCAACAAAGCTCAACACATTTCCACCAGTATTATTAATTAGTTCTATGGTTGGGGGGTCATTGGCATCCATAACCTTGACCTGCAGATCAGCATAATAGCAAGCATTTTCACCTTCGCAGGTTGATTGGGCAATAGTCCGTGTAGTACCGGAACCATTCACTTGGTTTACCAAGGTAACATTGTTAAATTCATCAGAGTTAGTCGCATTAACTTTGGCACCAGAAATATTTGCTTCAGTTGTCTTATTATCAAGGACAAATGCCAAATGCCGATAATCAATGCCATTTTGAGAAATAGCTAAGCGGCAATTATAGCTGGTGGGGGGCGTCTCGTAATCAAAAATATTACCGGCCTTTATCTGTATATCATTGTTATCTATATATAGTGCGTAATTGGCGCAAGGTAGATTGGGGTTTCCTAGGTCGCTCAAAGAATAGAATAAAGTTGCTGAGGAATTTAAATCTCTATTAGATAATCCATAGCCATCCTTTAGGTTATCGCTTTGCTTAATATTGGTAAGAGTCACTCCAGCCGTTAAATCATTATTTTCGAAAATATTTCCCGTAAGATTGAACGTGGGAGCAGTTGGTAGAAATAGGTCACCTAATTTAAAATTTCGGTTATAGACAATCGGTGCAGTTTCTAATGGGAGTGCATTTCTATTCAAAAAATCAACTGCAACATCTGTTGTATAAACTTTTTTAGTCATACTTGCTCCAGCACTGGCGGTAACATTGAAGCTAACAGTTAAGCGGATAGTGAGTTGTGGAAAAAATTTAATAATATCGGCAAAAGTGAGTTCTTCTTCGCCTGGATTCATAAGAGTGATGTTGCCATCATCTTCTATGCCAAAAAATCTGCTGGGTAGATAGCCATCAGCCGTAGCCGCATCAGCTGGTTCTACAAGGCTCAAATTTGTTTGATAATCACCTGATTCTTCGGATAATGCAGCAATATCTCGAGGGTTCTCCAACCCTAATTCTTCAGCGACAATATTATTCTTAATGGAGTTAAGGTTGAGTAATAGACGAGCAATCTTTATTGGTTCTGCTGTAATAATTGTTGAGGTACCATTGCTTAAAGAGTTTGGAGCAGCAAAAGTATAAGAACTATGGGAAAATGCTCCTATATTTCGCTGAGGAGGATCTATAACGCCACCGCTGCCATTGCCATTGCCACCGCTGCCATTGCCATTGCCACCGCTGTCACCGCTGCCGCTGCCATTGCCACTTGCACAAGCAACAGCTAATATGGCTACAGATATTAATGCCATTAGAGATTTTATGGACTTTAACGACAACTTCCCCAAAAGATTTTGATGCCTAGTAGATATAAGAAATTTATTCATAGTTAACTTGTGCCACCACTTTTTTATGACTAGTAAAATATACATATAATTATATGTATATCCCAGTATTATACAATGATTTAGGGTGAAAATCAACCCCTTGTATGATCCCATATCATATTGGACTTTTTATTGTTTTGAAAATGTTCTGTTAGTTTCTCCATAGGAGTATTATAACCGAGAGAATGATGTGCTCTTTCGCAGTTATCCTAAACTCATTTCAAATCTTACATTTCAAACCTTAGAGGTCTCATAACTAAGCGGCATAATCAGCTCCCTCAGTGATAGCCGCTATCCTTATATTTGCCTTCGCCTTGCCTAGGGGGATTATCTAAGGATTGATGATTCTATCTATTTCAGTTCTTTGTTGTGCTGGGGTAAAACTGGGGAAGCAATTAAGGACTGGGTATTCGTTTGCTCCGCCTAAATTCCATGCCTGAATAAAATCAGTTGCCGCACTTGTCCTATATTCACCAGTGGTTGGGTTGCAATAAGCAGCCGCCCAGTTAGCATAGATGCCAGAAAATGTGACTGGGGTTTGTAGGGCAGAGGTGGATTGGGCTGTTGCTCCGCTAGGCGTTCCGGCAATGCCTGTTGCCGTAATAGTTACTTCATCTTGCCAATAAGAGTTAGTTGAGGTTCCAGCTCCTGCGAAACCACCAACATTGTTTGATCCATTTATGCCCGAAGTAATTGCTAAGGAGGACCTTATCCCAAATAATAAATTAGTACCACTACCAATCAGCCCGCCAACAGTACCAATACCAGTTATCTGATTAACAACCGCTAATGAGGAACTGATACTAGCAAAAATTCCAAGGCCAACCAGTCCGCCAGTATTATCAGTTATAGAAGAGGTTATCTGATTAGCAATTACTACTGAGGAACTAAGCAGTGCCTCACCTCTTACTTGTCCATCCAGAAAGCCAACCAGTCCGCCAGTACTACGTCTACCAATTATCTGATTAGCAACTACTGACGAGGAGCTGATAATACCTCCGCTAAAGCCAGCCAACCCACCAACATTAGCAGCTGGAGAAGCGGATATACTAACATTGTGCAGATGTATATTGCTTAGTTTTGCAGTACTCCCAATTGCACCAAAAAAGCCCACTCCATGGTTGTCTACACGGTTCGTTTCTGTAACATTGATAAACATATTATTTATAGTATAATTATTGCCATTAAACTGAGACGCAAAAAAACTAGGGTTTCCTGCAGGCATACAGGTAGTTAGTGTGCCACAATGACCTATGGGGACCCAGTTACTTCCTTGGAAATAGCCACTGTTCTTTACAGGCAATTCATTGAGATCAATGTCTGCCATTAGTTCATAGCCAGAGCAATCAACTATATCCTCGCCATTACCACATCCTGTAGAATTAGATCTCAAACCAGTGCCCGCTAGGTTGTCGCGGATTTGATTGAGTGTGCTGGCAGCGTAAATATCTACGAGACCATCGCCGTCATCATCCATATCATCATCACAAGCATTTCCATTACCTGCTGCAACACCGCTAATGCCGTCAGTATCATCGTCACTAAGCTTCTGATCTGGGTTAGAAATCATTGGGCAGTTATCCTCGACATCTATAACTCCATCGCCATCTGTATCCAAATAACTAACCTCCAGGAGTGCAGGAGCAGAACAACCCAATATATTACAAGCAATGATTGTGTAGTTATAAATCGCTCCGAGCGTAATACTATCGGTATCTCTATAGCTGATGCCAGTTTCTTGTATATCTACTAGATCAGCTCCAGTTCCACCACTCCGGCTGATATTATAGTAAGTGGCAGCAGATGAAGCATCCCATACAAGATTTATTGCATTCCCACTCACAGTGGCGAGCACATTTTGTGGAATTGGCGGAACGGAATAATTAACTATATATTCTGCTGCTGCAGAACAACCTTGCTGATCACAAGCAGTGATTGTGTAGCTATAAGTTGCTCCTGCAGTAACATTGGTGTCTATATAGGTTAGAGCAGTGAAAGTGGCATTTAATTCAACATTATCACGGTTGATCTTATAGAAAGTGGCGCCAGATGAAGCATCCCATGTTAGAGTCACAGAGTTTGGACTGGAGCTCAAAGTTGCTCGCAAATTTTGCGGGGATACGAGAGCGGAATAAAAAATGCTATCCTCTGTAGGAGCAGAACAACCCGCCCCATTACAAGCACTGACTTGGTAGGTATACATTGTTCCGAAGGCAATATCCTTATTTAAATTTTTGTATCCGGTGTCAAATTGCCGCACAACTTCTTGATCAGCACCGCCGCTGCGATTAATTGTGTATACAATCATCTCAGCATTAACAGAGGTGACTGGGCTCCATGTCAGGTCTATGCCTTCGGAACTACGGGCTAAATTTAAAGCAGTTGGAGTTGCTGGAACGGAATAATCAACTCTTAGGGATGCTGATATAAAACAACTCGCCCCATTACAAGCACTGACTTGGTAGCTATAAGTTGTTCTTAGATTAACATCGGTGTCTATATAGGTTAGATGAGTCAAAGCGGCATTTAATTCAACAGTATCGCGTGTGATCTTGTAGAAAGTGGCGCGAGATGAAGCATCCCATGTTAGAGTCACAGAGTTTGGACTGGAGCTCAAAGTTGCTCTCAAATTTTGTGGTTGGGCTGGACCGGAATATGCAACTATAAAGGATGCTGGAGTAGAACAACCCAATAGATTACAAGCTTTGACTTGGTAGGTATAAGTTGTTCCTAAGGCAATATCCTTGGTATCTCTATAGCTTTCACCAGTTACTTCCATATTTTCTATATTTGGATTAGAACCAGCTGCACTACGGCGACTGATATTATAGGAAGTGGCACCATTAATTGCTGCCCATGTTAGAGTTATTGCAGCTGGATTAGAGGCCAAAGTCGCATTCAAATTTTGTGGAGTTGGCGGAACGGAATAATTAACTATATATTCTGCTGCTGCAGAACAATCCACACTATTACAAGCACTGATTGTGTAGCTATAAGTTGTTCTTAGATTAATATCGGTGTCTATATAGGTGGTGCTGGTAAAGATGGTGTTTTCTGCAATGGTGCTGTCAGTGGTAGTTATGCTAAATAGCACATCGGTAATATTGATGGTGATGCCTGCCTCTACATCAGCAGTGCCTGCTTTGGTTGGGAATGGGTCGAAGAAGTTGCTTCGCTTATACTGAAAAATTAGAGAAGATGTTATTTAAAGACCCTGAACA
>VSKW01006776.1_pt1 | contig 12667 bp, 13 predicted proteins | sample 4798611 | NCBI WGS metagenome assembly VSKW01 (sample SAMN12179536, study PRJNA552185) | sponge metagenome | biome: deep-sea hydrothermal plumes; feature: spots directly above weak diffusing fluid; material: sea water; isolation source: sponge from the Crane site of a hydrothermal vent ...
GTCCCAGAACTACTCAAGTTTGCCGCCAAACACCAACTCAAAATTGGCCACATAGCTGATCTCATCGCCAGCAAAAAATAACCCCTTCAAATCCCTCCCTCCTAAATCTATAGGAGAATCTGTTAATTATTTTGACAAATCTCAAGATTTATCTTATAATATGGATACTATGAAAGCTATAGAGCATAAAGAAGAAACTATTTTGGAAGAATGTCGGCGGATACGTAATCAACTGTCCGCAGAATATGAATATGATAACATTAGATAATTCTGTTCTTCAATTAATAGCTGGACTAACCAGTAAGGATGTAGCTAGACCTATAGAGGTCAAAGATAGGAGTACTGATAATACAATAGCTATAAGCAAGGAAGTATTATTGTGGGCTGTGGGGTGTTCTGGGAGATCTATAAGTGAAATTGAAGGTAAAGATATAGGCATTAATCTCTCTGCATGGATTGACGAGAGCAAGAAACCTACCCTTAAACAATTACAAACATTTGCAGATAGAACCTACACTTCCGTTCCTCTACTGCTATTAAATCATCCAGTTGAAGAGGAATTGCCAATTAAGGACTTCCGCTTGCTCAGTGATAACACCAGCCACCAACCAACGCGGAATTTATTAGATACCATCTATGATTGTAAGCTGAAGCAGGACTGGTATCGGGTATATTGTGTGAATGAAGGCCTAGACAAATTAGACATAGTTAGACGCTTCACGCCAAATCAAGATTACCGTGATGTCGCTCAAAAGTTAAATGATTATTTCTCTTTCAGCGATAAGACAAGTGATTATAGTAAGTATGTTTCTCTCATAGAAAACAAAGGTATCCTAGTCATGTCCACTAGCACAGTGAAAGGTAATACTCATAGAAAACTATCCTTAGAAGATGCTAGAGGATTTGCCCTACATGATGAGTATGCGCCAGTCATTTTTGTTAATGCAGATGAGAGCGTCAATGGTAAAAAGTTTACCCTCATGCATGAACTGGCTCACATAGTCATAGGGGCTAGCGGTATATCCAATAATTATACAAGTCAAAAAATTAAAGATAAAACAGAAATTTGGTGTAATAAGGTTGCAACAGAAATACTCGTCCCAGAAAATAGTTTCCGTGACTCTTATTTGCCTGATAATATTGATCCTTTTTCTTGCATGGAGGATATGGCAGAGAAGTTCAAGGTTAGTACTTTAGTAATTATGCTCAGGATACTTGAGCTTGGCTATTACAAGGGAATAGAGAAAGATTTCTGGCAGAAATTTGCAGCAGAAAAGATACGTTTAATTAAAGAGTTGAATAATAAAACTAGTGATGGAGGCAATTTTTATAATAATGTCCCAAGCAGGAATAGTAAAAGATTATGCGAGGTATTATTAAATTACACTTTAGCAGACAAGACCCTATATCGTGACACAATGAAACTGCTCAACATTCATAAGCCACAGACATTAAACAAGCTAATGAGTAGATTTCTATGACCTATCTAATAGATGCTAGTTCATTAATGCAATCTCAAAGAGTGCGTTATCCATTACAAAATTTTCCAGGTGTATGGGATTTTCTACATGAACTGCATAAAAAGGATAAACTTTTCAGCATTGATAAAGTCAAAGATGAAATAAATGATGGCGATGAGCATGATGAATTGAAAAAATGGGTCAATAATCCAAAATTAAATAAATTCTTTACTAGTGCTAACTTTGTTAACCTGCAAGATAACATAAGGATTATAGAGAATGGGCTTGCTTCTAAAAACTATGATCCATCAGCCATATTTGACTTCCTTAAAGGAACTGATTGTTATTTGGTAGCTTATGCTATGAGGGCTTCGGCTACAGAGAAAATTGATTACATCGTAATTACTGAAGAAGTTGCAAGCAACAGTACAATGAAAATTAAAATTCCAGATGTATGCAAGATTGCAGACACTGAATACAACTCCTTTATAGGTCTGATAAAAAAAGAAAATCCTAAATTCGTATTACATAAAAGTGGAATAGTCGGATAATAATTATTGAATACTATGAAAAATATAGAGCATAAAGAGGAAACTATTTTGGAAGAATGTCGGCGGATACGTAATCAACTGTCCGCAGAATATGCAAAGGATCCTAAGAAGTATATGGAGAATGTGTATAAGAGGCAAGAACAAATGAAGGCAGAAGGAGTCAAATTTGCACCTATACCTCCTACGCCTCCATGGATCAAGGAGTATTTGCAAATATCCAGAGCTCGGCGAGCTGCTGAAAAAGCATCTCAGAAAAAGTAACTCATAGCTGACCTAATCGCCAGCAAACAATAACTCCTTTCTAATCCTAACTACTTATTAGGTGCTGGATTGGTTATAATTTCAATTAATTATATTGGGGAGCATGTCAAGAACTTCTTTAAAGAGAACCTCTGACCTTCTAATAACAACTGCTTTTCCCCAAGTATCGGATGTTAAGTAGTCATCCATGTTAGGAAATGCTCCTGCCATTTTTAGAACCTCTTTTTTATCAGGCCAAACTTTTTTGCTGGTTGCTTTGTCCCAGTTTTTAGGAACTAGAGCCACATTACCGAGAGTATTAACCAATCTATTAGTTTCTTCTATCTCATCATGGTTCATGCTATTCCTATACCATTTAGTCTTTTGCCAATTTCTAGGGATAATATACTCAAGCTTGCTCTTAAAATCAATAGTTTCTATATCTGCTTTGTTTTGATCTATCTGCTTTAAAGCGACAAAGTATAATAAAAGTTTCCAATAATCTGGTTTAGTTTTATTAGAAGTTAATAACCCGCTATAAAACTCATCATCACTGGGAAATTTACGAGTTTCACTATCATATTTAGCAATGAAACTGGGAAAGTCGGCATCATCTTTTGACATATCGTGTACTGCTTGACAAAAAAGATAATTATAATTCTTACCTGTCAGATTGCAAAAAGATCGGCGTAGCATAAAGTTGATGATCGCATTAGCAAAATTCTCTCTCATAGTATCATCTTGATAGCGATGATAGTAATACAATATTAAAGGGTGAACGGATGTACTTCTAATAATACCGAGGGTTAGGAATAACCTCCCATTCCAGTCACTGTATTTGATACTATCAATATCATTAAGAGTAAGGAAATACTTTCTATAAATTTCAGCATGTTCCTTGATATCTATTAGTAGCTCATTAATTTTCTTTTTATTGGATTGGGCATTTATAAACTTCTTATATTCAGCAAATAAAGCATCCATAGTAATTATGCTGTTATTTCTTTTTAGTTTGATTACCAAGAAACTATGGAGGAATAGTTCTAAATTATTTCTACTTTTTTTCCCTTTACTAGAAGCTGCAGTTTGCCACCATTTATGATCATCTTTCTCAAAAAGTTGCTTCCAAAACTCTTCGTATGCATTTAATAACTTATCATCACTATCAAACCTTTCTTTACGGAAAATATAATTCTTAACTAATTCAGATACGCTAAGTGGCTTGCCTAGAGAGTTAAGAGTATCAAATATTTCTTGTTCATCATCTTCTTCTTTTAGACCTATCCGAACGAAGGAAATATTGCTCCTTTTTTTAGATGAATCAAGCACCTTTCCATCTGAACTTATTATGGACATCAAAGTTCTTTTTCTATCCAGAACACTCAAGTCCTTAACATTCTCGGGAATATTATTTTCTACCTCCATAGAGTTAATGATTTCTTCTTGTATCTTTTCCCTAAAAAAATTATAGCACTTGAATATATTGTACCTTTTATACTTTTTCTCACAATTAATAATGACTCCCGTATGACTACTACAATTAATAATATCGTTGTAACACTTTTTATCATACAAGCTGCATTCTATTCTTGGACGTGCTTCCTGTAATTTATTCTGGACTTTCAACATTTGCTCTATATTGAACCTTAACTCGTTTTCTTCATCATTATCACAGAGATTCTCTAATGCCTTTAGCAATATAGAAATAGTTATCAAACGTTGTTGACCATCAACTACTTCCAGTTCATTGGATTTGCTGTAGGGTTTTGATTTCTTAAATAGTAAATTACCCATGAAATACTCTGATCTATCAGGGTTTATATAAAGAGCATATACACCCTCCCATAAATCCTGCCAATTATCTTCATCCCAAACATATTTTCTTTGAAAAAAAGGAATAACTAAAGATGTGCTTTGAGTGAAAATATCTATTAAGTTAATTCTGTCCGCTTCTATCATATTATCTACCTACTAATATAAGGCCATACCTTAGTTGCAATATTAAATAACTTCATACCTCTTATATCAATATCGTCTTCTGTCCAAGAATCTTTATCCAGAAAATCAGTAGTCAATTCCAGTCGGCAATATTTTTTTAGTTCTGCTTTTTTCCTGCTCCAACTTTTATTACCTATAGATGAATTAACTGCTTGCTTCACTAGGGTCAAATTTCCTATAGTTTTTATCGTATTATCTCTATTTAATTCTTCTTCATATCCCATGTTGTAATCCTGCCAAACAGTATTTCGCCATGTTTTAGGCATGATATGCTCCACTGTATTTTTATATGGAACTCTACTATCGTCATTAGTAGAAATTAATTGCTTTAGAGCGATAGAGTATAGTAATAGATGTGGTAATTTATTCCGAGGATGAACTTGTGCAAAGCATTCTTTAAATTCCATATTATTAGGCATACGAATATTATCGTTTTTATTAGTTGCATGAATTATGAAATCATTAAAATTACCTTTATCATTTGCCATAAAACTCAATGACTCTATGAACAATGTATCATAATCTCCTTTAGGCATTTTACATACAAGACGCCTAACCAAATAACTATCTAATGAACTAGAAAACTTTGCTCTTTTAGTATTACTTTTAAAATTATGATAACAATATAATATCAACGGGTCGGCAAGGGACATCCCATCATAGGTTAGAGTAGCAAAGAGACGTTTTTCTACTTCGTCAAATCTCATTTCATCTTTTGGAATTATTGGAAGAAAATCATTAAAGTAGGTTATTGCATATCCTTGCATCTGTATCAGCAGTTCTTTAAGCTTATTTTTCTTATGATATTCAGTTACAATTTTCTTATATTCTTTAAACATATTATGAAACTTAACTCTTTTTGCCTTACCTGGACTCTCTAATGTCCTCATCACGATTAGGAAAGCATAAAGAAATGCCTCTATATTAGCAATTTTATCTCTTCCTCTGCTGATCTTTTTATCCCACCATGTAACCATTTCATCCTGCTCAAAAATATACTGCCAGTATTTTTTATAGCACTCTTCAGCATTCTTTCTATCTCCCCAAAACTTATCGCTGAAAATAAAATTTTTTATTAGATCAGAAACAAGTAAATTAACTCCATAAGAGTTTACCGTGTCAAATATTTCCTGCTCATTATCTTCATCACCAAGTCCAACTCTTACAAATGCTAAAGATTTATAATCTACGTTCTTTTTGTCTCCAGTAATAACAGCATTCAATTTCAATTTATTGTCTGGCTCAGATATTCCTTCAAGTGACTGAATTTTTTCTTGGAAAAATTTATAACATTCAAATATTTTATTATTCCTATATTCATCTTCTTCAATGTCTTCGTGTTTTTCCTTCTCCATAATATATTCATAACAAGCTTGGTCTAAGTGGCTAGTTCTTATTCTGCTTTCATTAACACCTTCTAGATGTAAAAAGGATTTTATATCTTTTGCTAATGTTTTATCTTTTTGCTGGCTGGCTTCGTTCTGAAGAACCTTAAGAATAATAGAAAGAGTTAATAAACGTTGTTGTCCATCAACAACATCGCACTCTACAGATTTACCATAACTTTTTCCTAACTTAATGATTATGCTACCTATAAAGTGTTCTTTTTTTCGATCGCCAGAGTAAAGAGATGAAATAGAGTCCCATAGGGGCAGCCAATTATCTTCATCCCATGAATAAGATCTTTGAAAAAAGGGGATGATAAATTGGCTATTCTCTGAAAAAATATCCTTCAAGTATAACTTCTCAGCATGTATCATAATTTTTTCTAGTAAATTTTAGCATAGGTTTCTCCAAATGAGTAGTAATCATATTATAAAACATTATGCCCTATTCCATAGACGAAATATCTAATGGGGAATACAAATATTGTATATAGGGTATATATAATTTATAATGTAGCTATGGAATACACTGTAGAAGTAACTAACTTCGGTAAAATCAAACAAGCTAAAATTAAGATCAATGATCTAACAGTTTTTGCTGGCACTAATAATACTGGCAAAAGTTATGTGTCACGTTTACTCTATAGTATATTTTCGGCTATAACTTCCAATCCAGAAATAGATTATCAGAAAAGATTAGTTAAAGAATTATATCTAAATTTAAAAAGAGAAAACTCAAGGTTTTCCCGCTCATTTGGTATGGATAGAGAATGGCGTAAATATGATATGGAATCTTCTGGCAAATTATTTCGTCTGCAAAGAAAAATTGATAGTGATTTTGCAAAAACTTTAGATGATTCGGATTTACTTATTACAGCAGATAACTCTACAGAAATCATTGCAAAGCAAATCCTAGAGGAATTTGAGGTATTAATAGATGAATTTCAGAGTGATGTAAAGACAATAATTGCCAAGCTAATAGATCAAGAAGTTAAATCTAGTGCTAAAAAAACATTAGATAAACGATTAAAAGTTTATTCTGAAGCGTTGGATAAACATTTAATAAAGTTTCGGAAAGAACTCAACGGTGGGGAGACACATTTTATAGAGCAAGAATATAAAAATAAATTTAATGATAACCTTATAGAAAACTTTCAAGCAGAAGAATTAAAGGATCTTATTGGGAACAATAAAAATAAAAGTTCTACCATACAAATAACTTCATCTGATGGAGATGCAATATCTCTAAACATATCTAAGTCCGGAGAAATAGATAAGGTTTCGGTAGATGTTATAGACCATGAGGTATACTCTGATATTGTATATTTAGAGTCGCCTATATATTGGAAATTAAGAAGTGCATTAACAACAGATGTTTTTCACTATAATAGGCGAATGAGACGCGAACGGTTAGCTGATGTCCCCAAATATTTTTATGACCTAATTGAAAAAATGAGAGAGCGGCGTATAACTGCTAAAAATGATGCCAAAATTAGAGATACCCTATCACAAGAAATAAAGAATATTATAGGCGGTCATATCATTGAGGACAAGAATAGCGGTGAATTACTATTTGTTGAAAACTCTGGAAGTAAAACTAAAACAACAAGTAAAAAAGGTATATCATTGCACATAACTGCTACAGGGGTTTCCCAACTGGGTATGATTGCCCATCTTATAGATAAAAAAATAATTCGTCAAGGGACTATATTATTCTTAGATGAACCAGAAGCACATCTACATCCAGCATGGCAGGATAAGATGATGGAAATATTATATGGCTTCACCAAATATGGAGTCCAAGTTATTATGGCTACACATAGTCCAATGATGATACAACGATTAGAGTTATCTACGAAGCAGGACAAGTCACCATCGAAAGTAAGCTTAAATTACTTTAATCGTGATGGTGAGTTTGATTCCATAGCTCAAGCTCCTGATAAAATTAGTGATGCTATTAACAATAGCTTAGAGTCACCAGCATATAAAACATACCTTAAATCATTGGTAATGTAGGTTTCCCTTAAATCCTTACTTTATAGTTTAAAATAATAAATATAAGTGCCCTATAAAAAGAATAAGCTTGAAAAGTTATTAATGAATAAGGTATCATATGCCACTATTGGTTTCCCTACCAAGGATAAAATGAAACAACTGCCAATTATCGCATGGAATATGGATCAAGCAATAGAAGATGAAGAAACGACAGACCCTCTATTAATAACTCCACATAACAAAAATAAGGATCATCTATATGAATACTTGAAGATGGATAAATGGCCTTCTTGTGACTATCTTCATATCAGCATAAATGAGAAGTCAAAAGAAGACAAAGTTAATCTATATTTGATAGAACAAAAAGATATCCTACAAAGTATTAAAGCTAGGATGGATAATCCAAGTATGATCAAACACCCTAAGAAAGTTGTTGAATATCTAGAGAAACACCTCAATATACATGATGAAAATGATCAAGAGGATGCTCTGCATCATAAAATAGAAATTCTTGTGGATTTAGTAATATATAATTTATTAGAAGAGTGCCGCAAGAAATTTTTTGCGTCTCTAAGTGTAATATTTCGCCTTCAAATGGAAAAATCTATATCGGATAAGTTTCCTAAAAATCAAATATACCATTTTGTTCTATTGAATATTCCCAAAGATGAAAAGCCCAAAGATAAAGAATATATAGATGAAGAAGATATAGAAGTAGTGGCAGGAACTACACAAATTTCGAGAATTATAGAAAGAAAAATTAAAGAGTACGAAGAGGATATTAATACACGTATTAAGGGTTATCTTCAAGATTTAAAGATGAAATCGAAACCTCCAGAAATTATCATTGGTACTGCAATATATGGATTTGGGGACCTTATAAGAAGTATAAATAGAGGGAATGGGCTATAATATAGGTATGGTTAGTTATTCCACAAGTGAGTTCAAGAATGGGCTCAAAATTATGCTGGACGGTAGTCCTTATAATATCATTGAACATGAGTTCACCAAGCCCGGCAAAGGTCAGGCATTTACTCGCATCAAAGTCCGCAATTTGATTACAGGTCAAGTGTTGGAGAGGAACTGCAAATCAGGTAGTAAACTTGAATCTGCAGATGTGATGGAAATACAGGCACAATTTTTATACTCCGATAGCGACTTGTGGCACTTTATGAATAATGATGGTTCTTATGAGCAACTCACAGCCAAGAATTCAGTTATCGGTGATAATGGAATGTGGATGCAAGAAGGAGATATTTGTAATATTATTCTTCATGAAAATGAACCCATTGCTATTGAACCACCTCAAACAATAGAATGCACTGTTGTTGAAACAGATCCTGGATTAAAAGGCGATACTGTTAGTGGCGGCAATAAACCAGCAGTGATGGATACTGGAGCCAAAGTGAAAGTTCCTTTGTTCATTGAAGAGGGAGAGAAAATAAAAGTCAACACACGCACAGGTGAATATCTCGGGCGTGCAGCAAAATAATAAAACACTTCTCAGTCAGACCACAAACAAAACTTGCAAAAAAGGGCTTAATAGAATAGCTAATAGTTAAATAAAGCAGAACTTGGGCTACTACAAATCAACCGCATATAATTATGGTTAAATCTCAATTAAAGCAGAGCTTGGGTTACTACAAATCAACCGCATATAGTTATGGTTAAATCTTCAATGAAAGTCGGCTTCGTGATGTTACAAATTGACCGCATCAATGTCGCTAAAGACACTTCACTCGCACTTATGCTGGCGGCCCAAAAGAGGGGCTGGCAAATTGACTATATTGGCGTCCAAGATTTATATGTAGATGGTGGCGCAGCGGGTGCTTTCTCCAGCCCTATAGAGGTTTGGGATAATCCTGATAAGTGGTATGCCATGCAAGAAAGACGGCAGGTGCCACTAAAAGAATATGATGTTATCTTCATTAGAATTGATCCACCAGTTAATGATGACTATATCTACGCCACCCAGATACTTGAGCTGGCAAAGAATGATGGTGTGCTGGTGGCTAATTCCCCCGCCGCTATTCGCAACTTCAATGAAAAGATTTTTGCTACCAAGTTCCCTGATCTAATGCCACGCCATTTACTCAGTGCTGATATTCAGCAGTTAGTTGAGTTTCATAAGGGCAATGAGGCAACAGTGTTTAAACCTTTGAATGCCATGGGTGGACAAGGAATCTTTATGGTCAAACAAGGTGATATGAATTTACGTAGTGTGCTGGAGGGTCTCACCAATAGAGGACAACATTTAGCAATGGCACAGGAATACATCCCAGATATTCTTATAGGCGGCGACAAAAGAGTGACTATGTTTGATGGAGAGCCCTTCCCCAAAATGCTGGCACGCCTCACTTCGCCTGGCGACTTCCGTGCCAACTTGGCGGTTAGTGGCAATTACAAGGTTGAGGATCTTGGCAAAAAAGAGATGAGCATATGCGAACAGGTGGGTCCCTTCCTAAAAGAACAGGATATTAGTTTTGCTGGTTTGGATATTATAGGTGGTTATCTCAGTGAAATAAATATTACCTGCCCCACTGGTCTAAGGCAGATTGCTGCCCAGCATAACGAAAACCCAATGGACTTATATCTAGACAAGATTTCAGCAAGATTGTAAAGTTGCCTAGACCTTATACCCAGATTCTATAGATAACATAATGAATAAAGAGATAGCAGTCGTTGACTATGGAATGGGTAATATTCACTCCATAGACAAAGCACTCAAATTTGTTGCCTCAGGGGATAATATCAAAGTGACTGATAAGCCGCAAGACCTTGCCGATGCTGATAAGGTGGTCTTCCCTGGAGTTGGGGCGATTCGCGATTGTGTAGCTGCTCTGAAGTCCAGTGGATTGGATGCCGCCATAAAACAAGCTGCCAAAGAGAAACCACTAATGGCAATTTGTGTTGGCATGCAGGCACTCTTTGAAAATAATGAAGAGGATGCTAATAGTCATGGGCTTGGCATACTACAGGGAGATGTCAAACTTATAAAAGATGATGGCGGCAAAGCACAGCCGCAAGAAAAATCCCAAGAAGAATTCCAAGAAAGATTAAAGGTTCCGCAGATTGGCTGGAATCAACTTAATCTAGTTGACCCAGATCATCCTCTGTATTACAAGATTGCTCAGAATAGTTATTTTTACTTCGTGCACAGCTACTACTGCCTCAGTGATGATCCAAAGATTGCATCTGCCAAGTGTACTTACGGCATAGAGTTTGATGCGGCAGTTCTCAGTGGTAATGTTTTTGCTACCCAATTTCACCCTGAAAAAAGCCAAGATGATGGTTTGCAAATGCTCAAGAACTTTTGTCAATGGGAGGGCTGCAAATAATGATTATAATCCCAGCGGTTGATATAAAGAATGGTAAATGTGTCCGCTTATCTCAAGGTAAGGCCGACCAAGAGACCGTCTATTATGATAATCCTTCAGAATGTGCGGCAATGTGGCATGAGCAAGGAGCCAAGAATCTCCATGTCATTGATCTAGATGGTGCTTTTGATGGCAAGGATGTTAACCTGTCAGTCATCAAAGACCTAGTGGCAAGCATGCCAGAAATGGAAATTCAAGTTGGCGGTGGAATCCGCAATCCAGAAATCGCCTCAAGATATCTAGATGAAATAAAAGTTAGCAAAGTAATCATAGGAACTTTGGCTATCAAACAACCCCAATTAGTATGCCAGCTTGCTGCCACTTACCCAAACAGAATATACATTTCTTATGATATGAAAGATGGTAAGATTCGCAGCGAGGGTTGGCTAAAAGAAGCATCCGTGTCCATTCAAGATTCTTTGGAGAGTTTTAGTCAAGCACCTTTGGCCGGGTTAATAGTCACCGACATAAAAAATGATGGAATGCTCAGAGGCGTTGATGCGGCCGCCTTCACCAACCTAGCAGAGATGACTTCACTGCCGGTGATTGCTGCTGGGGGTATCACCAACCTGCAAGATATTCAGGCACTCAAAGACACTGGCAAGATTGCTGGAGTAATCTGTGGCAAGTCCATCTATGAGAAGACCTTGGATTTGCGCCAAGCCATTGCACTGGTGCAATAGATTATCTCGCAAATAAATTATCCCCCAGTAAATTATCCTGCAAATAGATTATCCCCGAGTAAATTCTCCCTGTCATAAAAATAAAAAGTGATATGTTAGCTAAAAGAATAATCCCTTGCTTGGATGTTGCCGATGGCAGAGTTGTGAAAGGTATCAAGTTCCAAGAATTACGTGATGCAGGAGATCCAGTTGAAGCAGCTAAACGTTATTGTGAGGCAGGTGCTGATGAGTTGGCAGTCCTAGACATATCAGCCAGTGAAGAGGGGCGTAAAACCACTTTGGATTTGGTTGAGAGAATTGCCTCAGAGGTTTTCATACCTCTGATGGTGGGCGGTGGCATTTCCGAACTGAAAGATATTAAGGCACTCTTGCGTGCAGGAGCAGACAAGGTGAGCATCAATACTTCCGCTGTGCTTAAGCCAGATCTAATCCGCCAAGCCGCAGAAACATTTGGTTCGCAATGCATAACAGTGGCGATTGATGTGAAAAAAGACGGGGCTGGCGGCTGGAAGGTATTCACCCATGGTGGCAAGAAGGAAACCGATCTTGATGCCATAGAATGGGCAGAGCAAGTGGCACAACTGGGGGCTGGCGAGATTCTGTTAACCAGCATGGATAATGATGGCGGTTTGAATGGTTTCGATTTGGACATCACTAGCAAAATAAGTGATAAGGTTTCTATACCAGTGATTGCTTCTGGGGGAGTTGGCAATTTACAACACTTGGCGGATGGCGTCACTCATGGCAAAGCGGATGCGGTGTTGGCTGCTAGTATCTTTCACTTTGGTACTTACACCATCAAGCAGGCAAAGGAAGTGATGCAAGAGGCGGGCATTCCTGTTAGACCGCCCAAACCATCTCGCAACTGACTTACTATATAAGTAGCGGCGGTAACAAAGCAGATGCAAGAGGCGGGTATTGCTTTTTATATAAGCGAGACCACCCAAACCATCTCGCAACTGACTTACTATATAAGTA
>VSKW01010524.1_pt1 | contig 12522 bp, 8 predicted proteins | sample 4798611 | NCBI WGS metagenome assembly VSKW01 (sample SAMN12179536, study PRJNA552185) | sponge metagenome | biome: deep-sea hydrothermal plumes; feature: spots directly above weak diffusing fluid; material: sea water; isolation source: sponge from the Crane site of a hydrothermal vent ...
AAAGTTAATGATTTCTTTTCTTTTGCCATAATTTCAATAAATAGCCTCTCTGCTGCATTTAATCTTGTATAATTACACATAAGATTAGCAACGTTTGTTGTTTGATTTTATTGTCATGGGATGATTTTATCATCCCTTTTTTATTAATAGAAACGTTGCGATAGCTATCGGAATCTAAACAGTCCTCTAATGTAATCATATTGACATATTCTCCTTGTATATCTTTAACATTTAGATTTGTTTTCAGGTTTGTTTTCAGGTTTGTTTTCAGGATTGTTTTCATGCTTGTTTTCAAGTAGCTTGCTAATAATAGGGGCTAAACGTTTTCTTGCTTAATGGGCAGTCCTCTAATGTAATCATATTGACATATTCTCCTTGTAGGTCTTTAACATTCAGGTTTGTTTTTAGGTTTGTTTTCAAGTTTGTTTTCATGCTTGTTTTCAGGATTGTTTTCAAGTAGCTTGCTAATAATAGGGGCTAAACGTTTTCTTGCTTAATGGGCAGTCCTCTGATGTAATCATATTGACATATTCTCCTTGTAGGTCTTTAACATTTAGATTTGTTTTCAAGTTTGTTTTCATGCTTGTTTTCAAGCAGCTTGCTAATAATAGGGGCTAAACGTATGATGGGCAGTCCTCTGATGTAATCATATTGACATATTCTCCTTGTAGGTCTTTAACATTTAGATTTGTTTTCAGGTTTGTTTTCAAGCAGCTTGCTAATAATAGGGCCTAAACGTATGATGGGCAGTCCTCTGATGTAATCATATTGACATATTCTCCTTGTAGGTCTTTAACATTTAGATTTGTTTTCATGCTTGTTTTTAAGTAGCTTGCTAATAATAGGGGCTAAACGTATGATGGGCAGCCCTCTGATATTATCATATTCTCCTTGTATATCTTTAACATAAGGAGCTATGGAACCCTCAACTTTCAAACCACCACATACACCTTGCCATTCATTGCTGGCAATAATCTGTTCTAGCACTTCTACAGGTATGTCGGCATAAGTGATGCGGGATACTTCGCTGCCACCTAGGAATCCATTTGGATGACAAATCCAAAAACCTGTGATCACTTCTTCAACAGAACCACTTCTTTGTTGCATATAGGCAACCGCTTGCTCTTGGTCGCGTGGTTTATTAAGCATTTCACCTGTGCTGCTCACCACAATGGTGTCTGCCCCAAGAACAACATCGTCTTTATAATTCCCGCTGGCATACACTGCCATAGATTTTTGCCGACCCAATTCCATTGCTGCTTCATATGGAGTAAGTCCTGGACTTATTTTTTCTTCTAGATTAGACGGACTGACAAGGAACTCAATATTATTATCACGTAAGATTTTGGCTCTATGTAGCGATGTTGAGGCTAAGATTAGTTTTTTCACGATTAGTTTTTTAGTCATTAGTTTTTTAGTCATTAATTTTTTTAGCTATTAATTTTTTTAGCTATGCTATGCTTGTTGTAGCATACGAGCAAATCTGGCTAAGCTTTCATCCTTGCCTAAGAGTTCTGCAACTTTGTCTATGCTTGGGGAACTGGTAGTCCCAGTTATTGCCAGGCGCAATGGCATTGCAATATCTGGAAATTTGATGTCAGCATCTTGGGCTACTAATTGTTTTATTAAGTCCTTGATACTCGCCGCATCCCATTGCTCCAGACCCTGCAGTCCCTCGTTAAGTTTGTTCAACGCCGGCATGGTCCTTGCTGTGAGATATTCTGCAAGTTCTTCTTTGTTATAGCTGTCATAGGTTGGTTCTTTATAATAGCAGATAAGTTCCTCAGCCAACTTGTTCATATCTTCACATCTTTCCTTGTGTAAGCCAATAATTGCTTCTAGTGGGACTTTATCATTGCTTATATCTACCTGTTGCTTATCAAGCAAAGAAAGCAGAATAGGGCATAGATCAGCATTTGTCTGGTTCTTAATATAGTTATGATTAACCCACAGCATTTTCTGCTCATCATATTGTGCTGGCGATTTCTGGATTGATTTTAAATCAAATAGTTCAACTAGTTCTGCAGAAGTAAATATCTCTTGATCTTTATGTGACCAGCCCAGTCGTGCCATGTAATTACCTAGCGCCTCTGGCAATATGCCTCGTGCCTGGTAATCAAGAATGTTATAGGCACCTTCACGTTTAGATAATCTTGCTCCTGAGGAGTTTAGAATCAATGGCAAATGGGCAAATTTTGGTCGCTGGACCTCCATAGCATCATAAAGGTTACACTGGCGTAAGCTATTGCGTAGATGATCATCTCCGCGCACCACATGGGTTATACCCATAGCTATATCATCAACTACAGCACAAAAGTTATAAGTTGGTGAGCCATCCATACGCATTATCACCATATCATCCAACTCGTCATTGCCCACGTGAACATCGCCTTGGACCAAATCAGCAAAACTCACTTCGCCGACTTGAGGGTTCTTGAAGCGGATAACAAATCTCTCTATATCTGCACCCAAGTTGGATTGACGATGGCGGCCATCATATTTAGGGTTTTCTCCAAGTTTCTTTTGCTCTTCACGCATTGCTTCTAGTTCATCTATTGTGCAGGTGCACCTATAAGCATTACCACTGTCTATGAGCCGCTGAGCCGCTTGCTGGTATAAATCCGTCCGCTGACTCTGATACACTGGCTCATCATCCCATTGCAAACCAAGCCACTGCAAAGCCGCCAATATCTCGTCTACATATTCTTTGCGGCTACGTTCACGATCTGTATCCTCAATACGCAGGATAAACTTTCCCTGGTGTTTGCGAGCAAAAAGATAACAGAACAAAGCGGTGCGAGCGCCACCTAAGTGTAAAGCGCCGGTTGGACTTGGTGCAAATCTAGTTACAACTGATTCCATATAGGACATTTCCAGCAATTCAATTATTGGGAACTTCTTGCTTCAACGGGGTTGCCTCGCACCAATAAGGAGTCCCACCATAAATATATGGGGGGAGCTTGGATGATGCGAGGTCTTACGACCCCTCCACAGTGGTTATCCTCTAACCACTTATTCAGGATATTTTTTGCAGCATTGATGTCTCTGTCATGTTGAGTTGTACATATAATACAACTCCATTGTCGATCACTTAAAGTTAGCAGTTGATTCTTATAACCACAAACATTACAAAGTTTACTGCTCGGATAGAACTTGTCTAGCTTATGCACTGCTGCACTTTTATATTCCAACTTTTGTCTAATCTCACCCAGGCAAGAATCCAATAGAGAACGATTAAGTCCTCTCTTGTGCTTGCCTTTACGGGTTAGGTTTTGGAGGTTTATATCCTCTAGGATAACTCTCCTTGCTTGGTTTTCACTTGGACAGGATATCTTGTTGGAAATCTTATGAGCTACATCTCTTCTCTTGTTGCTGGCTTTGAAATGCCATTTGGCTAGATTATTTTTTGCTTTCTGCCAATTATTGCTATCTTTCACTCTTCGTGATAATGCCTTTTGCCACTTGCGTATTTTGTCTTGGTAGTTATAGGCGGGGATGTTATATTTCATACCATTATTATCGGTGATATTATGGCAGTTGATGTCTATGCCGATCACTCCTTTTGGCAGTAGTATTTTATATTCTTGCTCATAGCACAATACCAAATCCACTCTACCGAATGAACGCATTTTGATGGTGCCGTTAACTAACTTCCCATCAATTATCTTACCTTTATATTTGATGATACCCAGTTTAGGAAGTTTGATTTTACTAGGACCTAATATCTTGACTAAGTCCTTCCTATACCTCATCCCCTGAACACTATGCTTTCTACTCTTGAAGTTTGGAAAGCCGCGTTTATGTTTCCATAGGCCTATAAATGCGTTATCAAGGTCAGTTAGTTTTGCTTGCATAGACCAAGAGAAGCCCTCCTTAAGAAATTTCTTGTAGGATTTTATTTTAGTAAGGTGGGCAGATAATCTATTATTGTCGGGTTTTTTATAGCCCTCTTGTTTGCCATATAACCTGTAATGTCTAAGGTGCAGTGCAAGGAAGTGGTTATAGACCCAGCGAGATATGTCGAGCTGATTAGTGAGAGCAGTAAACTGCTCATAATTTGGATATAGTTTTATGGTGCAAGAACGATGCATTACTTGTATTTTAATATATTAGGAACTCAACAGTCAATAGATCAGCACTATATAATTAAATTATGAAACAATTAACCAATTGCTGGGAATGTCCTATACTCTTAAGTAGACCTATGAAATATCTGATCTCCAAGATTAATGAGAGCAAAGAAGCTATAAAATTAATTAGCTTTACCTAGGAGCTGATAAATTGATCTTCTTTTTATTGATATTTTGACTTAAATCATCTATAGTTATTCTTCTTAGCCTATAAGATTCTTGATATACTAGCAGTCCATCTATATTTTCAGTGCTGAATTTCTCTAACAGAACAATAGAAATATCAAGTACAGCAATGATGGCATCCTCCAGGCTAGAATATTTCAGCATACCATCTCGTTCTAAACCCTCATAAGCTTTATAAGAAATCTTAAGTTTCTTGTGCATATTAGTAATAACTTTATACTCACCTTCACCTAATTTCATTAAATAAATCCAAACTCCTATTCTGGGAATCCTTATATCTAAGCAGCCTCCAATAACTTCAAATGAGCAATTAGCTAGATAGAAACCAGGGTCTATTTCCTTTATAAGTTCTAAATCCCATTCACTAAATTTTTCGCTAACCCTTGCTCTCATAGCTATAAATCCTTCCACTATGCCATGGATCACTCCTAAAAATGGCAATGTAAGTAAGGGCCCCATAATAAAACCGGGGGTGTAATTAAATAATCCCCTTGAAATAAGTAGCATTAATCCAACAGCTAAAAAACACTCAATCAAGAACCTCATAACTTTTCTCTCCTAATTTTGTTGTATTCTTCCCCAAATTTTATTCCTTCACTCTTTCTTCTTAATCCTCTATAAACAAAGAAAGTCATATGCCATAGATAGTAAATTATATATAAGGGCAATAATATGTAAAAAGTACCCGGATCAGTTACTATGGAGATCACTATAAAAGATATGGTGAGCAGGGGAGAAATTAGTGCTCTTATTTGATGAAGAGCAAAAATATCTAATTTAGTAAAACTAAATTTCTCTGCTCCATAAATAGTATGCAACGATGACCCTATAAGGCCTGATATTAAATAGCAACTACCAAGTGTTAATATAGCATACAATAGATTAGTCATCTTATTATTATAACCTGACTGAGATTATTCAAGGCAACGAGTATATATAGATAAGAATGATTTCTTCTAAGTCCGTGGTATATAGCAGCTATACGAAGGTATATAGTCCATTTTATCTATCTGCTGCTCCAAATTTTAGCTGACAGTAACCAGATGTAGAATTTTCTTTATGGAGTAGGGGGGGGGGTATTAGGGAATTATATACATAATGTTATAAAATACACTCATATTATGGATAGCAAGAAACTAAACGAACTAATCAGCGAGACACTTTTAAAGGATGAGAGGGTCTGTTATAAAACAGAATCTGGAGAGACCGCTTTTGATATACCTAAAGTATTAGATTTGCTAGACAAATATGATCCAGTTATTATAGATATATTTTTTCAATCAGATGAGATAAGAAATAAGTTCTTTTATAAAACTAAAAAGGAATGGTTTTGTCATCCCTTGGGGTGTGTTGCAATAGCAATTGGAATCTCAGGAGTTAAGGTGCTTGTTAAAAATCATCATGGCAATATTCAACAAGGGGCTCAGTTGCTATATATAGCATATACGCAAACCCTTATGGGGGCTGGAAATTAGCGGTATTTGGGGTTATATTTGACTTCCTATTATTGGGATAATAGGAAATGGATCAATATAGCATAGCCCTCTATAACTACTATAGCTATCTGCTTCTATAGTTATCTGCTTCCATGCTTATATAGTGGCAGATTGTCGTGAATGTCCTATATAATAAACTTATGAAGCAGCCCAAACATATTTTCACATCACAGATACGTCAGGATAAACAACTCTGGGGAATTTATATTGCACTCGTATGGGCAATATTCATTTATATAAACATAATTGACGAAACAATTAATAGTGTCGCCGAACCCAATGCTATATTACTTATCAGCTCATTAGGTCTGCTTTGTATAATAGCATTCTTGTTTATCAGGCCATCTAAAATTGGCTGGTGCGTAATAGTAACCCTTCACCTAGTCCAAGCCCTGGATAGTTTATTCGGAGCATTTGGTGTGCTTGCAACTGCCAAACTAGATGGCGAACACATCATAGGCATGGCAAGAACTGGCGTAGGCACAGCACTCGGCATTATAATCGTAGTATATCTATTTCAAGAATTCATCAGAGATATCTACGGCATCAAAATAGCACCACGGATTGAGAAAAAACCAGAAGACGAATCAAAACCAGATAAAGAATCGGAAGATAAAAGTCAGGATTAGTCCAGATACTTTATCCATGAATTTATCTATGAATTTATTCCTGATTTGATTTTGAGTCGATTTTGGCCGACTCTATATACTCTATCTATAAGTGGGAATTAACTTGGTTGCTAGAAGCTGCTAGCAGGTTGCTAGAATATCAGTATTAAGGACTAAGGACCGAATACTCTATCTAGACCGCTATCATTGGCTTGATCTACTAAGGTGCGGTTAACTGTGCCGTCTCTAAAGAACTCTGTAAATACTTGGTTTGTTGTCCCATAGCCGTTAGGCCCGCCACCTTGCCCGCGCAAGTTCTCTACTAATACTTGAACTTCAGGATTAGTAGCAAAATTATTTGCTATATCATGAGCGCTTTCCAAGGAGTGCTTGACATCCATTCCACCATAATAAATTAGCCCATCGTTTATTCCTAATTGAATATTTGCCGGAGCAGTAAGTTCTGATAATTTGTTTGCTACGCCCTGTCCTTCACATATATCTAATATCTGTCTATATTCTATGAGGAAGCCATAACGCCAAGGAGATAAGGTCTGATTGTTTAGTTGCTCAGCAAATAATGCTTGAGTGTCTGGATCATTAGTGCGCGTGATATAAGCACTGCATATTAGCCCTATCCTGCTAATAAACTCACGGCGCAGTTGTGCTGGATCTCCAATATCAGCCGGGCTTCCAGAATTTGTTGGCATGTTTAATAATGATGCTACTCGATTCAGATCTAAAAAGTTGCTTCCATATTCTCTATTGAGTGAAATAGGATTTGTATGATTAACTGCATCATTAAGAATAGATACCATAGCTGATGTTTGATTTTCTGTCCAAGCGGCAGCGGTAGCGTTAAAGAATGTACGGGCAGAACTAGAATTGCTAACCACGTTAGCTAATAGTTGAATTACATTTCCAGTTAAATTGAGCTGTTCTGTTGACATTTCCCAAGCCCTGTCCCATACAGCAAATAAAGTGGAACTATAGATCGTAGCATTTTCAATCCGCATGTTCCTATCAGCATCCACTAAACTAAGTTCTATAGAAGCAGTATGATGCATCTCCATCCAGTCGCCCAAGTTATCTAAATCGCCTGCATAATTGTCATTGCAGACACTATTAGCCCGACAGGCAGTTAATAAACGTTCAGTCCTATTCAAATTAATATCAAAGCCCTGAGATATTACCTGCTGGTTAGGTCCGTCGCCATTATCCACTCCCAATAGGTTAATAGCAAAAGGGCTGTTATCAGCCTTAGCGAGATTATCTAATTGCTGAGCCATATAACTAACCACTGTGCCACCATAGGATACGGCAAAAACATTCACATTATTAAAGTCCACAATGCTACCAAAAGTGCTACCAAGGTAGTCGCTTGCATTAGAAAACGCACCATTAATGGTGAGTCGCTCATCACCCGCCAATAGTCGCATCACATTAATAGTATCAGCAGCTGTCTGATTGGGATTAAACTGGGATAGTTCCTCGTGGTTTTGCAGACAATCACTAAAGTTTGTCATAGCAGCATCACAGCCATAAACATCACTATCATCAGATAAACCGCGGAAGCCGACCATTATGACTGTCTTATGGCCATAGAAACTGCCTAGGTCAAATTGCTCCTCCACACGGACACCAGTAGCTCCAGGGATTAATATCAACGGAACATCAATAGTCCCAGCACTAGCATTATGGTAAATAATCACTTCTGCTATGTGGTTGCTATTGCCTTGCGCATCAGTATAGTTGCCCATAAGGACATCAAGTTCTACGCCCGCATCCCCTCCTCCTATAGAGGTGGCGATTAGAGTCAAGTTGTTGCTTGGAGGTGCTGGTTGCGGTTCTGGTGTAACAGGAGTGGTTGGAGGTGTTGGTGCTTCAGATTGCATTCTGCCACCAGCAAAAGTTCCGACATCGGCAATTTCAGTGCCATCCATAAGAGTAGCATTGAAAGTAAACTCATAGAACAAAGTAGCATTCAGTCCAGTGAATGTAACATTTTGCGTAGCACCATGACCATCATAACTATAAATGCTTGGCTGAGTATCTTCTAAGTTACCTGCGTCTGGATCATCATAACCAGTTGCTATGACAGTGATGATTGCAATATCAGCATCATTAGTAGCAAGATTAATCCAGCTAATATTAAAAGCACCGCCAGGGTCATCAGCAATAACTGTGATGTTAGTGATATTTACCATAGGTAGCTGAGGCGGTTCTGGGATTATCATTGGTGGTGCTTCAGATTGCACTCTACCAGTGAAGTTTCCTAGATTAGCAATTTCAGTGCCGTCCATAAGAGTAGCATTGAAGCTAAACTCATAATGTAGAGTGGCATTTAGACCAGTGAATGTAACATTTTGCATAGTGCCATTAGTGGTATAAGCATAAGGCATCGACTTAGTATCTTGTAAGTCCCCTACTGTCAAATTATCATAACCAGTCGCTATGACAGTGATATTTGCAATGTCTTGGACGTTATCAGCAAGGTTCATCCAGCTAATATTAAAAGCACCGCCAGCAGTATCAGCGATAACTGTGATGTCAGTAATATTCACCATAGGCAGCTGAGGCATTTGTGGGATTATCATTGGTGGTGCTTCAGATTGAACTCTACCAGTGAAGTTTCCTATGTCAGCTATCTCGGTGCCATCCATAAAAGTGGCAGAGAAACTAAACTCATAAAATAGAGTGTCGTCTAAGTCAGTGAACGGCACGCTTTGGGGGGCACTATTAGTAGTATAAGTATAATTCATCGACTTAGTATCTTGCATCTCCCCTCCTATCTCTAAGCTATAACCAGTAGCTGTTACGGTGATATTTGCAATGTTTGGAGAGTTGTTAGCAGCATTCATCCAACTGATGGTGAAAGCACCGCCAGCAGTATCTGCAGTCACCCCTACTCCCATAATCTCAACCACTATTGGATCTGGTGGGGCTTTAGATTGAACTCTGCCAGCAAAAGTTCCGACATCGGCAATTTCAGTGCTGTCCATAAAAGTGGCATTGAAAGTAAACTCATAAAACAAGGTGGCATTTAGACCAGTGAATGTAACATTTTGCGTAGCACCATGACCATCATAACTATAAATGCTTGGCTGAGTATCTTCTAAGTTACCTGCGTCTGGATCATTATAACCAGTTGCTATTACAGTGATATTTGCAATGTTTGGAGAGTTATCAGCATGATTTATCCAACTGATATTAAAAGCACCGCCAGCAGTATCAGCAATAACTGTGATGTCAGTTATATTCACCATAGGTGCTGGTTGCGGCAATGGGGGGATTATCATTGGTGGTGCTTCAGATTGCACTCTACCAGTGAAGTTTCCTATGTCAGCTATCTCAGTGCCATCCATAAGAGTGGCATTGAAACTAAATTCATAATGTAGAGTGGCATTTAGACCAGTGAATGTAACATTTTGCATACTGCCATTAGTGGTATAAGCATAAATGCGTGGCTGGGTATCTTCTAAGCTATTTGTTACTGAATCATTATAACCAGTTGCTATGACAGTGATATTTGCAATGTCTTGGACGTTATCAGCATGATTTATCCAACTTATGCTGAAAGCACCGCCAGCAGCATCTGCAATAACTGTGATGTCAGTAATATTCACCATAGGTGCTGGTATAACAATCACTGGATCAGGAGATCGGTATCTGGGTGGAGTTGCCCCAGCACCGCTTATAGTTACGGGTATAACTACGCCATTATCCAATAATGCAGATAATGAGAACTCATAATAATGGTTACTATTGAATCCAGAAACATCGTTATTGTGCTCCTTATTATTAATACCAGTATAGCGATAGCTATTTGGAATGCTATCCTGCATCTCGTCATCTGTTTCATTAATATAGCCAATAGCTGTGACAGTAATATTCACAATCCTTTCAGAATCATCCATTGGCTCAACAAAGGAAATGCCGAAATTACCTGACATCCTGGGAGTAATCATTAATGCAGGAGAAATAAGTGTTGTCGGGGCTGGATTTTGAGATCGCATTCTGCCACCAGTGAAAATGCCAATGTCAGCTATCTCTGTGCCATCCATAAGAGTGGCGGAGAAAGTAAACTCATAATGTAGAGTGGCATTTAGACCAGTGAATGTAACATTTTGCGTGTCACCTTTAGTGGTATAGGCGATAGATTCAGTTACAGCATTACCTACTTTATTTCCACCTGTCAAATTATCATAACCAGTTGCTGTAACTATGATTGTTGCCATATCAACATTATTAGTATCAAGGTTCGTCCAACTTATGGTGAAGGCACCTCCAGGGTCATCTGGAATCACGGCGATGTTAGTTATATTCACCATAGGTAGCTGAGGCGGTTCTGGTGATTGCACTCTGCCGCCAGCGAAGTCGCTAGGGATATTTATACTATCTTCCTTACCAACTAACATCGCGGAAAAACTAAACTCATAGAACAAAGTAGCATTCAGTCCAGATAATGTAACATTTTGCATACTGCCATTAGTGGTATAGGCGATAGATTCAGTTACAGGATTACCTACTTTATTTCCACCTGTCAAATTATCATAACCAGTTGCTGTAACTATGATTGTTGCCATATCAACATTATTAGTATCAAGGTTCGTCCAACTTATGGTGAAAGCACCTCCAGCAGTATCAGCAATAATTGTGATGTCAGTTATATTCACCGTGGGTAGCTGAGGCGGTTCTGGTGATCGCATTCTGCCACCAGCAAAAGTTCCGACATCGGCAATTTCAGTGCCATTAGTTAATGTGGCATTGAAGCTAAACTCATAGAACAAAGTAGCATTTAGACCAGTGAATGTCACATTTTGCATGGCGCCTTTAGTGGTATAGGCGATAGATTTAGGTACAGGATTACCCACTTGACTTCCACCTGTCGGATCATTATAACCAGTTGCTGTAACTATGATTGTTGCAATTTCAACATTATTAGTGGCAAGGTTCATCCAGCTAATATTAAAGGCACCGCCAGGGTCATCAGCAATAACTGTGATGTCAGTTATATTCACCATAGGTAGCTGAGGCGGTTCTGGTGATTGCACTCTGCCATCAGCAAAAGTTCCAATGTCAGCTATCTCGGTGCCATTAGTTAATGTGGCATTGAAACTAAACTCATAATGTAGAGTGGCATTTAGACCAGTGAATGTAACATTTTGCATACTGCCATTAGTGGTATATGGATAATCCATCTGTTGAGTATCTTTCAAGTCCCCTTCCCCTACTGTCAAATTATCATAACCAGTTGCTATGACAGTGATATTTGCAATGTCTTGGACGTTATCAGCATGATTTATCCAACTGATATTAAAAGCACCGCCAGCAGTATCTGCAATAACTGTGATGTCAGTTATATTCACCATAGGTAGCTGAGGCGGTTCTGGTGATCGCATTCTGCCACCAGTGAAAATGCCAATGTCGGCTATCTCAGTGCCATTAGTTAATGTTGCGGAGAAAGTAAATTCATAATATCGAGTAGCATTTAGACCAGTGAATGTAACATTTTGCATAGCACCATGACCATCATAACTATAAATGCTTGGCTGAGTATCTTCTAAGTTACCTGCGTCTGAATCATTATAACCAGTCGCTATTACAGTGATATTTGCTATTTCAACATTATTAGTAGCAAGATTAATCCAGCTAATATTAAAAGTACCGCCAGCAGTATCAGCAATAATTGTGATGTCAGTTATATTCACCATAGGTGCTGGTTGCGGTGGTTGTGGGATTATCATTGGTGGTGCTTCAGATTGCACTCTACCAGTGAAGTTTCCTAGATTAGCTATCTCTGTGCCATTAGTTAATGTTGCGGAGAAAGTAAATGCATAAAACAGAGTGACGTCTAAGCCAGTGAATGTAACATTTTGCGTAGCACCATGACCATCATAACTATAAATGCTTGGCTGAGTATCTTCTAAGTTACCGGCGTCTGGATCATTATAACCAGTTGCTATGACAGTGATATTTGCAATTTCAACATTATTAGTGGCAAGGTTCGTCCAACTGATATTAAAAGCACCGCCAGCAGCATCAGGAAGCCCTGACAGCCAGCCACAGTTTCGATGGAATCGGCAATTACCTCGCGGGATA
>VSKW01023066.1_pt1 | contig 12463 bp, 8 predicted proteins | sample 4798611 | NCBI WGS metagenome assembly VSKW01 (sample SAMN12179536, study PRJNA552185) | sponge metagenome | biome: deep-sea hydrothermal plumes; feature: spots directly above weak diffusing fluid; material: sea water; isolation source: sponge from the Crane site of a hydrothermal vent ...
ATATAAGACTCAGGTAAAAATTAAGCATTATAACAAATCATGGTCTTTAAATCATAAAACTTCATTGTCTTTATATTATTTTTTTACATGAATAATGTTGTCTTATTGCAAAGGTCTCATTTTAAATGATATTGCTATTGTATTTATACTAAATTGAGCTTAGAGTCTATCCACGCAAGTGTGTGACTTCATAGTTCAATTCCTAAATATGGCTTTGAATTCGATTATCAAATGTGATCAAAAAAACAAGCCGTCGCGTTATACGCGTTGCGGATGAATAGCTCCCATGCTTAGGATGATATCATTGATTTTCAAGAGAATATTTTTTGGATCATGATCGTCATATAAGATGCCTAACCGGCACATCATGATTAAATCCTGATGCATATCATTGTTTTACAAATAATCCAAACATCCGAACTTATATTCCTATCTTATTGAGTCTTAATATTTAAAAAATTAAAATTGAACTTTTTACAGATTATAAACTCTAATATTATATCATGTAATACATTGAGGAGACCTTTGCAATAAGCAGTTCAATGAATAATTTATGTGTTTTCTTATTCAGACAATACATAATTGAGAAGTCACAATAAAATAAGGAGTGTAAATTATGAATAGTAGTATTTATGGGACATCAAAGCGAATACGTTTGCAGTCAGATTCAGAAGATACTATGCCTGCTCAGAAAGCAATAAAATTGCAGGTAGCTTCAGAGACTCAGGCAAGCCCGATATTCTCATCTCAAGATTATCATGAAAAAATGATGATTCGTGATATCAGTGATATGAGGATTGATTATCCAGACAATATATCTGATGCTATTGTCGATCAAGGACAGTTGATTGTATCGAATATAACAGAAGATAATATTGAAAATTTATCTCATTATTTATCTCAGATTGAAGAATATGAAGAACAGTTATCTGGTCAGTCTTCTCAAATATCAACGCATAATAGATCTCAATTATCTCAGCTCATGAGTACCATGCTATTTCATCTTTTTAAAAACAAGCAAACATCTATCATTCGACACATGTTTGTTTTTTTACAAAGCACAACATTATTTGATGCTCAGGATATCACGAATATTCTGTTGAATAAAGATCATGAGGCTCTGTTTATCTTCTGTTTGGAGCAAGTAGATTTAAAGGAAGTCATTGATTTGATTTGTCGTAAAAAGATGAACCGAGATCAAGTCTTGTTATTGCTATTAACAGTAGAAAGCAGTGCCGATAATAAATCGAAAGATATGATCGCCTCTATGATGAATTTAATCTTTCAATTAGAAAAAGAACATCGTATATTATATGAATTTTTATGCACAGTCTCTATAGATTTTATCATACAAAATTTATTTTTTTCTTACCAGAAGATTGATATAACAAATCAAATGCCTCAACGTAGATTGTTGGGGCTAGAGCCTGCCTTCTATACTAAGTATCTTTTTCTAGATAGAGGAGATATCGTTACACACAACATATTTAAATTAATGAATCTTTTTTTAAGCCAAGAAGAATTCAAGGCTATCTTGTTAAAAAAAGAAGCATTGCATAATTCATTACTCAATAGATTATGTTCTATGTATGATAGCGAGAAAAAATTAACGGAAGACACTTTTTTTGTCATATTTGAATTAATGGAAAATCTATGCACAAAAGGTCCAGCATACAATAAAGCATACCATGAAGCATACGATGACATTTTATTAGAGATCATCAGTCATCAATTTGGATTAAAGATATTATGTTTTTCTAAAGAGAAAAGGATGCCCTCTACACTGATTTCCTGTATGAATAACAAATTAGATGCATCAGACTGTTATGACTTGATATGGAATAATAAAGATGAAATAAGCTGGTATAATCTATTATATAAACAGAGCCTTGATACTGAACCCGTGGCCATTATTAACATACTCAAAAAAATTGATGCAAATAAATGCTTGCGTTTATTAAAGTCAGAGGGAAAGACAAATAGTGTTTTTTTGTTTTATTTGTTGGGTCAAAATTCAAAACAAGATCTTGAAGTGGTACTGACTTTTATCAAAGAAAAATTTAATTCAAGTGAATGTTATGATCTTTTCAGAATCCGTGATCGTAATAATAAAGCTCTTTTAGAGAATATTGTGAGCATAGGTTGGATTTCAGAATTATATGATGTTTTTTTTGATTTTATGTCTCAAACATTTACGACGGAAGAATGTTTGAGCTTTTTTTTAGAAAACACACATGATAATTCAAAGCTATTTTATAGTTTTTTTAGAAGTTCAGCAGTGCCTGTAGTATGCTCGATGCTTAAATTTATAAACAAGAGCAACATCTCTTCTTTTTTAACTTTTAATCTACTTGCCGATCAAAACAATTCAGAGGAGTCTGTCATTCAAACTTTTGTCGCTGCAGTCATAAGAATGCAGCCGATAGATTATTATTATGAAAATATCATCTTAATGACAATATATTTTTTTAATATGATAGCTCAAAATTTAGAGACAAAGGAGTGTTTAAAGCTTTTGCTGTTGTCTAATCAATTTAAGACAACAGCCTTTCATCAGCTTTGTTCTTTTTCCCATATGGCTTTATTTGATAATGAGATAATGGAATCATCAGCGATGATGTATGGTTTTCCGGTTAGCATACAGCAACAAATATTCTGTATTATTTTTCAGTTTCTAGAAAAAAAATGTACTGCAGAAGAATGTTTTATGCTTTTATCAAATAAAAATAGCAATCATGATACGCCTTTTTACTTATTATGCAGTCAAAGCAATACATATATCACAGGCAGTATTTTGAAATTAATAGCAAACAAAAATATGTCTCAGGAGAATATTTTTGAATTATTAAATTATAAAAATAAGGATAATCATTTCGCTTTTCAAGCTATCTATCAAACAAAATTATTACAATCTAGCAATGAAAGCCAAGCATTATCAGGCAGTGAACTCGGAGTCACTTTAGAGAAGGCATTCTGCTGCGGCACATCGGAAAGCATAGACAATATAGATGAGCTTTTAAGCATAAACGATGATGCCATCGTTGATCCTCAAGTACAGACATTACCTGTGCCTGAAGAAACTGCAAGCTGGTCTTATTTAAAAGATAACTTCATGGTATTATTCAGTATGACAAGATAGATCAAGATATTTGAATTGATTGAAGAGATAGCGATGTTATTTTTTTCATAATATTGGATAACTGTCTGTTGATATCAAGGCAGGAGATCTAGATATAACATAGTGAAAAAATGGTCATGCATCAGTCAATATGTTGATTTGAATAAAACAGCGGGTCATGTTTTATTCAAGATAAAGCATGATGTATCAATTGAGAGGAGGCATTTAAAAAGAATGCCCTAAAGCCATTTGAAATATCTTTGTCTCATCATTGGGTTGTTTTTTAATTGTTTTTGCGAAGCTAACAGATATAGGGCCTATAAATGTAATCCAAGTGAGCGCAATGCCTGCGCTACAACGAATCCCTGGACTTATGTTGAGTGTTTGAAAGTTAACTTCGCTTTCAGTAGCATTATTCAAGAGATTTTTAGTTTTAATCACTTTTGACTCAGGTACAGTGCTGGACCAAACGTTGCCTACGTCTACAAATACTTGAGCTTGTAATGATCTTTCATATTTTGTTAAGAAAGGAATAGGAAAGACAACAGCAAGTGTCCCTTGTGTAGAAACATTTCCTCCTAGTCTAATATGATATCCCCTAAGACCATTTGCTTGTAGTCCCATGGCTTCAAAACCACGCATGGAGTGAATGCCGCCGAGTGTAAAGTGATCATAGAATGGAAATTCTTTTGAATTGAAAAAAGTATTAGCATAATTGAGATTTAGGCTGCATTTTAGTGAGAAATTGCTGGATAATTTTTTCAAATAACTCCCTTTATATATTAATTTATAGACATTGGCTGCGCTTTTAGAGGACAAATCAAGGCTAGCAATGATATTTTGCTGAAAACCAGATGTTGGGAGTACTGCATAGTTGAGTGCAAATTGACTCCAAGATAAAGTTGTTGAAAATGTCTGAAATTTAGAGGGGTATTTTTTAAAGAAATCAAGAATAAAAGGGATATTGCTAGTGGCATTTAGTATCTCAGTCTTAGATAAACCAAAAGCAAGAGATAATCGTGTAATATTGGAAAGCGGATAGCTAAATTGATTCATGAAACTCATGCGATTGACATGATATGTAGTTGGCGAGAATTTTTCATTTTTTTGGGTGTGATTATAAGAAAAGTTTAAGCCTTGACTGATTCCATTGGCCGTAAAGTAAGGTTCAAAATAATGAAAATTGATTGTTTTATGTTGTTTGCCACCTTGTATCTCACTTCCTATTGTTTTTCCAGTACCTAGAAAATTATTTTTATGTGCAGAGATTCCTAGCATCAGGCCTTGTGATGGTGCGTATCCTGCTTCCAGGTTTATTTTTCCTGATTGACTTTCTTGCATTTGATAATTTAAATCAACTTGATTATCAGTATTTGGAACAGGTGTTTTTGTTAGCCATACTTCTTTAAAAAACCCTAATTGATTAAGGCGAAGTGTTGATAAAGCAATATTTTTTGATTCTGCTATAGCACCTTCAAGTTGTCTCATTTCTCGTCTACACACTTCATCTCTTGTTTTATTGGTATCGGTATGGAAGTTGATATAGCGAACATAAAAGGCTTTATTTGAAATAACTTCTAGTGTAATGTCGACTGTATTAGATTGATGGTCGATATCAAAAGTAGGTTTAACAGAGGACAAGATGTAACCTATTTCTCCTAATTTATGGGTTATATTTAAAGAAGTCTGGGTAATATCTTGTTGAGAGAATAGTTGATCTTTTTTTATCGTGAGGAGTGAGTCTAAATTTTTTTCACGAACAAAGTCACCTATTAATTGTATATTCTTAACAATATATTGTTTATTTTCATTGATGTTAATTGTAATATACATGCTTTTTTTATCTGGACTAATGGCGACTTGGGTAGACAAAACTTCAAAGTTAATATAGCCATGGTTTAAATAATGTGCTTTCAAAGCTTCAGTCGAGTTTTGTAATTTAGAGCTGGAATATTCATGATTTTTGAGAAACAAAGAATTCCACTGTTTGGTTGTCAATGGCATTAATTTTAATAAGGTTTGTTTTTTAAAAGCTTGAGCCCCTACAATATTGATATTTTGAACAGTCGTTGGGTCGCCTTCTTTAATCACCAGATTAATTTTAATTTTATTTTTTGGTTCATGTGTGATTTTCGGTTCAATTTGTGCATTGTATCGACCTTGTGCATAGTATTGCATGGCCAGTGCTTTTTGGAGTTCATGTAAAGTATTTGGGCGAAATAGATCTCCGTCAGAGAGAGAGGCGTTAATCAGAATTTTTTTTAGTTGATCGCGAGATATACTGCGATTGCCTTCAAATTTTATTTTACTAATAGTAGGGTGTTCATATACTTTGAAAATAAGTGTATTCTTTTCTTCTGTGTCCTGTATATGCTGAACATTACTAAAATGATCCATAGAGAAAATGGCTTTGATCGCTTTTTCTATATCGAATTCATTGACAGATTCACCAATTTTGATGGGAATCTTATTATATACGGTATCAAATGATAATCGCTGTAATCCTTCTATTTTAATTTTTTTAACGATAAAAGCATTGACGTGCGTGATGTTTAAGGCGTATAAAAAAATAAAATAAATTAAAATGTGTGTTATATTTTTCATATGATAACAAAACTTAAAAAAATGATTTAAAATATATAATGGATTTAGTCAACTCAATTTGATGAAAAATCAATAACATATTAAAAATGAATAAAAAAATTGGCTTCCAATAAAGTGCATCAGATTACCAAATTCGATTAAGATCATTGTAAATTGATAAAATCATAACACATAAAATACAGACTAGCCCAATTCTTAAGCAAAAAATTTGCACTTTTTCTGAAATAGGGCGTCCTCTAATTAACTCAAGAGCGTAGTATAGCAGATGTCCTCCGTCGAGTGTTGGGATGGGTAATAAATTAATAACACCTAAACTAATGCTTAATAATGCAAGAAAATATAAAAAGCTTTTTAATCCATTATTCAAAGAGTTACTTGCAATTTGTGCAATAGCAATGGGGCCGCTTAGATTATCTAAAGAGAGTAATCCACCTATCATTTTGAAAATAGTATTGGTTGTTAGACAGGTTAACTCCCAAGTATCTGTGATGGCTTTTTTGAGTGCTATGAATGGATTTCTAGATAAGACCGTGAGATGGGTATCAGGCCAGGATACAGGTTGTGCTTCTGCTCCTATGAATCCTACTGTTTCTTGATTGTCTAGTGTGTTTTCAGCAATGATAAGCTGCAATTCATCAGGTTGATTATTTCTTATGATTTTGAGTTTTATGAGCTTATTAGGATGTTTAGATATCATTTCAGCCATATTGATCCAGTTGTTGACTGGGACTTCATTGAAATGTGTAATACGATCTCCTGCTTGTAATCCAGATTTTTCTGCGGGGTATCCAGTCAGCACTCTGCCAATCACTGCAGCAGGTTTAGGAGCCCAAATATTAACCCCTAATACTTCTAGAAGAGAGATCTGAGTTATATCGCTAGGCCAGTTTTGAATGGTAACAGTATATTGTTTTTCAGTTTGTGTTGCTTGTGTGACAATATGAAAAGGTGTTGTTTGACCGACTTGATGAGCTAAAGCAATTTGGACATCTTGCCATGATGTTGTTTTTTTTTCATGAATAGAGAGAATTTTCTCATTAGATTGCATCCCGGCGTTCTTTGCAGGAGAATGATCGATAATGTCGCCTGTAATTGGAGAAAGAACAGTAAAGCCTAGTAAATACATCAACCACAATGCAAAGATAGCTAATATAAAATTTGCTAAAGGCCCAGCTAAAACAATGGTGGTTCGAGCCCACAGTGATTTTCTATTAAAAGTAAAAGGTAAATTGTCTTGAGAAACAGGTGCTTCTCTCTCATCTAGCATTTTAATATACCCTCCCAAAGGGATGAGAGAAATAGCATATTCTGTTTGATGTCGATCATGCCAATGCCATAATATTTTCCCAAAACCTAAGCTAAAACGAAGTACTTTTACGCCTTGTTTTCGAGCCATCCAAAAATGACCAAATTCATGAATCGTGACTAAAATGCTTAACGTTATAATAAAAGAGAATATATTATGTAGAATATCCATATGATTTTTTAACTCTGATAGATGTCAATTAATAGAGTATCATATTTTAAAAAATAATAAATATAGGTATTTAATTTTTTGGTTTTTTAGCTTTCAGGACAGCTCTTAAAGGCGCGTGGTACCCTTCAATTGTTTGTGTTGCATCTTCAGGGTTAAGGTAGTTAGCTAAGGAGTGAAAGGTCATCCAATCGGTACTTCGTTGTTCTTCACAAGATGTGGCTGTAATATCAATGATTTGAATAGATTCAAAGCCAACTCGTGTTAACCAAATGATCAAGTGAGCAATTGAAGGAATAAACCAAACATTACGCATAGCGGCATACCTAGCATGCGGCATGAGTACTGTATTTTTATCTCCTTCAATAATTAATGTTTCCAAAATCAATTGTCCTTTTGGTTTGATGATAGAGAACATTTGTTCTAAGTGTGTTATAGGTGATCTTTGGTGGTATAATACTCCCATAGAAAGGGCTGTTTCACAGATTGCCTGATGATAGGGTAAGTCATCTAATTTCATCGGTAAAAAATCAATCGGTAAAGCATCCCCTGCATATTTTTTAAATGCTGTAAATTGTGACAAAAACAAGATAGACGGGTCAACGCCTATTACACGTTTAGCGCTATCGCCTAGTAATCGCCAAGCATGATAACCAGACCCGCAGCCAATGTCAACGACAGTACGGTAACTTAAATCGTCTAGATGTGAAGCAATGCGATTCCATTTCAAATTAGAACGCCATTCTGAGTCAATCATGGTTTCAAAAAATGAAAAAGGGCCTTTCCTCCAAGGTTTGAGTGCCATTAAATTTGTATTTAATTGTTTTTTTTGCACAGCAAATAAAGTTTGTTTTGTTGTGACTGCTGGTGCGTCTGTATTTAAGGTAACTTTATCAACTGAAATCAAAGGTAAATTCCTGATTGCTTGACACCAATATTCCATATCTCCCGGTGGATTAAGAGAGAGTCGTTGATAAAGATGATGCTCGATAACTTGCTGATGATTTGACCAATCAGATGTTTGAAGCCATTCAAAAAAAGCGGTGAAACAGAAAGGTAAGACGGTCATTTAATAGCAAGCATAGAGATAAAGTTAAAATGTTGAAAAAAGACAGTAATTGTTTTAAAGCCTATTTTTTTTAAGCGTTCTGTATGCGTATTGAGTGTTTCAGGAATTAATTGATTAGCAATGGCTTCTCTTTTTTGCGATATTTCTAGATCAGAATAATGATTCTGTTGCTTATAAGCTTGATGCAATGAATCTAATATAGCTTGTTTTTCATATGAAAATTGCAGTTTTTCTGAGATAATCAAAGCACTTCCTGGGATTAAAGCTTGGTATATTTTTTCTAATAAGGCTGTTCTTTGTGTTATTGGAATAAATTGTAATGTAAAATTGAGTACAATCATAGAAGCGAGTGTTAAGGGGGTTTGGCAAATATTGGCTTGTATAAAGGTAATAGGTGGCTTTTGTTGCATAGGGATCGCTTGACAACGTTGAATCATAGCGATGGACTTATCAAGTCCTATAATATGACAATTAACATTGATAATGCCAGACTGTATTGCTAAAGTGGCTTTTCCAAGTGAGCAGCCTAAATCATATACATTGGTATTTGGTTTGACGTATTTTTGTGCTATTAAGGTTAAACAGTTGAGTAATGCTTCATATCCAGGAACTGAGCGAGTGATCATATTATCAAACACCTGAGCAACCAGTTCGTCAAATTGAAAGTCTGGAATAATATCTAGTTTTTTAGCGTATAAGGTGTCAATAGCATCATTCATGTTAATTAGATAAAAAAGGCATTAAGGGAAACAGCGCCCAAAACATAGGAGCAGCCGCGCTTAAGCTATCAATACGATCTAATACACCCCCATGACCTGGTATTAAAGTGCCACTATCTTTAATACCTTTTGCACGTTTAAACATACTTTCAATTAAGTCGCCTAAAATAGCAAAAACACTGATTAGGCTGCTATAAATGATTAAAAGAATCATATGCCAGTACGTGTAATGATAAAACAAGCTAATGAGTATGCTATAGAGTATGACTAAAATTAAAGAACCGAAAACACCTTCCCATGTTTTTTTAGGGCTAATGTTAGGTGCTAACTTTCGTTTTCCAAGCAAGTTTCCAAAAACAAATCCACCGATATCGGTTAAAGCGACAACTCCTAAAAAATAGAGGAGTAGTAATTGGTGGTGTAGTTGTTGTTCTATGTAAAAAATCGCTGTCCCTGCTGGAATTAAGACAAACCAGCCCATTATCAGTTGAATGATTGATTTTTTCCAAACGACTAAACAAGCAGGGTAGCTTGCTAATAAAATGGCGGCAAAACCCCACCAAGCAAGCCCTGCACCTAGAAAAACAGATTGATGATTTGAGAGACAACTGAATAATAAAATGATAGCCGTGATGAAGGTATACAGTAAGCGTGTGATATGAGTTTGGCAGCCTGATAAATAAGCCCATTCAAAAGAGCCAGCTAAAATAAAGCAGACTGTTAAAATGGAAAAGGAAGGTTTGGGTAATCCAAATAAAGTGCTCAAGATAATTAGGAGTAAAATGCCTGCAGTTTGGAGTCTGGTTTTTAGCATAATATATTATTTATGAGTACCTTATGATTTATATTTTATTCTATTCAGTAGCCTTAAAATTTTTTTTATATAGGCGATGGATAGAGCCATTCGTCATAAAACAAAACAAGCTTTCTTGGTTATTCTAACAGATTATGGATCATCTGACAAACACCCTCGAATGAGAGAGTCAATATAGGTATGTCTTTACTGATTTCATGTTAGCTGAGTATCCATTAAGAAGTTCTTGGCAATTTTGCAGGTTGATCATGAAAAATATCCTGAGACCTTTGCAATAAGACAACAAAGACTCCTGATATGATCTTTTTTATTAAAATAGTTTAAAAAATGAATAATTTATGTATTTTTTGAATAAAAAAACACATAAATTATTCATTGAGCTGCTTATTGCAAAGGTCTCAATACATATTTAGTCGGCTTTTAAAAACTAATAAATACAATATAGATCAATAATATACACATGATATTATGGTATAATATTTCCAGATGATTGCTGATATAAAACCTGGAAAAAAATGAAAGAATAAAAACTCGAAAAACAAATTTATTTTTCAATAAATTCAGCCATCATATTGATCATGAAAGCATTCTTTGAGCAATATAATCAAGCCTTAAACAATCAACATCTTCTTAATCTATAGAAATATAGTTTAATCATTATAATTCAATAAAATAAAAAGCATATTCAATAATAGTGAACTTTTCTTATCATACAGTGTCTCATAGGCTGTCTAGTTTATAATTTGTATAATTTGAAATAAAACAATATGTTTTATATTGCACAAATTATAGACGTATATATACGTGTCATGATCGAAATAATTATACTAATTATCAATTAAATGAGGAAAATATAATGGAAAAATGCTCACAAAATCAACAATATGTTGGTAACAGTCAATCAATTGCTGATAGCGCAATGCAAAGCCCATCTATCGAGCAGCCGTCTGTCAAAAAGTTTGGTAGAGAAGCTTCACCTATGGATATGGAGGCTGAGCAAACCAATTTTATGGAAAAAACAGCAGCCAATAATCATAAACGTAAATTGAACGAAGACGACGATCTTCTTCCTATTCGTCGACTTTGTAATAGGAGTGTCAATCAGAAGGCTTTTTCTCTAAAAAGCCTTAATAGGGATTTAGCAGAAATGAAAAAATCAGCAGAATTATTAATCGCACTCGATTTCTCTTTATATGGTCTCTCGGCTACTAAACCAGTTGTCAATAAGGACGAGGCAGTAAATGCGGATATAGCTTGTCAACGTATATTAAAAATAATAGATTTCCATCAAAATATACTTGATCAAATTTCTTGTATATCAAGTAAACAAAGGAAAGCATTAGATGAAACACTCTTGTCAAAGGGTGTGTCTAAAAATACATTCATTAAAAATATACGCCAAATAATCTACAGCCTAAACATGCTTGATATGAAAAGCAAAACAATATCCACAGGCGACACAGATAAAACTTTGATTGAAACCAGTCCTTCAACATTAACTGATTTATTAGATGAGATGCCGTTTTTAATGATTTAACTTCAAGAAAATATAGGCTGAGACCTTTGCAATAAGTAGTTCAATGAATAATTTATTTATTTTTTAAACTATTTTAATAAAAAAGATCATATCAGGAGTCTTTGTTGTCTTATTGCAAAGGTCTCATCCCATATAAAAATAATCGAGTTGATTGATTGGCATGCGTTACTTCTTGCCTGGTGTTTGGCTTAAACATGATTTTTTATCTATTTTAATAGAGTATTCGTTAGATTCATTGTGAAAATTATTGATTGCTTTGCTTATCTTGTGCGGTGTTTTTCTATCATCCCATAGAGATAAATGAATAGCAAAAAGTGATACGCATGATCGCTATTTGAATGTTTTTTTGACTGTATAGTTGTATTGAATCATTGAAACAGGCTATGAGTTCTCATCCTGTTCTGTTCAATATCAAGGCATATGGCAATGTATGCGTTATCGTTTTTATGCTGGCGCATGATGATGTGCTTCTGATTTTATTTGATTGCCAAATCGACGTTGTCGAGACGCATAATTGATCAGTGCGTGCTGAAAAGTGATTTCATTAAAATCTGGCCATAAAGTATCTGTAAAATATAATTCCGCATAAGCACTTTGCCATAGCATGAAATTACTGAGACGATTTTCTCCACTAGTTCGAATTAATAAATCCAGTTCAGGTAAATGAGCTGTTGATAAATGAGAGGAGAACATCTCTGTATTGATCTCTTCAATTGCTATTTCATTTTTTTGTACTTTACGTATTAGGTGTTTGGTTGTTTCTAGAATATCCCAGCGTCCACCATAATTAATGGCTAAAACTAAGGTATACGTTTGATTATTATATGTGAGGGTTTGTGCTTCTAAAAGAAGTCGCTGTAGTGCGCTATTGAGTACGTTAATATTACCAATAATTTTTAATTTAATGTCATGTTTATTGAGCAGTTTAATATCACTTTTAATGGTTGAAAATAATAATTGAAAGAGATAATTGACTTCATTTTTAGGGCGTTTCCAGTTTTCACTAGAAAAGATAAATAGTGATAATGTTTCAATTGCATATTTTGAACAATATTGTAGTAAATCACGCACAGCTTGTAAGCCAGCAAGATGACCACTTCCAAGATTTAATTTATGATTGTTTTTAGC
>VSKW01004033.1_pt1 | contig 12412 bp, 10 predicted proteins | sample 4798611 | NCBI WGS metagenome assembly VSKW01 (sample SAMN12179536, study PRJNA552185) | sponge metagenome | biome: deep-sea hydrothermal plumes; feature: spots directly above weak diffusing fluid; material: sea water; isolation source: sponge from the Crane site of a hydrothermal vent ...
CTAGTGGACAATTATCAGCAGCATCAAAAACAGTATCAGCGTCTTCATCATCGCAAGCATCTCCCTTGGTGAGATCCATACCAGCTACATTCTCTTGTCCAGGATTAGCTACTAGTGGACAATTATCAGCAGCATTGAGAATTCCATCACCGTCTAAATCTGGGTTTGGAGTGCCGTCACTGCCACCACCGCCACCACAAGCAGCTAAAGCAGTTGTAATTATTAGCAAGCCAATGAGGCGGGCTAATTGAGTCGGGGCTTGTTGGATATATCCAATTAGGCCTCTAAGCCCCTTTAGGCCCTGTCGATTTAAATTCTTATCTTCGGTGCTGGCTTTGTCTTTGTCTTTGGCTTTTATAGTGGCTTTTAGTAAGTTCATAATAATAGTTTGGTAAAGTTTAATATTGCAATAAATCTAAATAAATTGATGTTTAGTTATTATAGAACATTCCCAGCAATTAGTTAATAGTTAATATTTGTTAATTGCACTTTTTTTAATTTGCTTTTTTGCTGTTTTCAGCATAATTTATCCTAATCAGGATAAATTATCATCCCATATTAATCTTTATTCTTTGCTATTATGCTGTTTTTTGCTCTCTTTGTGGGTGATTTCATCTGTTGTCTTTCTTATGTCATCAATTCAATTCAATTCAAGCAGAATAATTCTAATCTCTATAGCTAGGTCTGCATTTGGATTAACTTTGGCGAAGCCAGGTAAAGATTAGCGAAAGCTAATAGGGCTGCTATATTTTGCGCATTCTTTTTCACACCTTGATATTTAACTTTTCTATAACCAAACTTGCTTTTAATAACCCCATATATATGTTCAACCTTACACCTAACCTTGTTCAGTTGGTTGTTGCCTTGTCTTATCTTTTGTTTTTCTAAGTCACTAGTCCCACGATATACCTTGCGGTGAATCTTATCCTTGATGCCTTGTTCTTCAAGTTTAAAACTTATAACAGCACTTCAACTTATTCATATAGTAGATTCTTGCAAACCAAAGATACAAATAGATGATACAGAATTAACATCTTTGAATGTGAAGGAAATAGTGGAATGTCCTATAATGGATAATATACAACATGGCAAATACCAGCAAGAAGAAAAAGCAAGATGTCCCGAATAAGACGAGCAATGCCGCCTAAGCAAACTCACTAAATATTTTCGGAATGAAGTTTAAGTCAGTCGTCTTGGAGACCTATTTCTATTTTGTATGTGGAATAGTGATGGGGGCTGGGTTTAGCATAATAGGCCCATCCTTACCTTATTTCGCCAGAATCACCAATAAATCATTAGACCAAGTTAGTGATTTGTTCTTAATAATGCCGCTGGGCTTTATCCTCGGTATTTTCGTCTTTCGTTATCTTGCCTTCAAGGACTGGTTGCGGTCTTTGTTCATTGTCAGCGTTTTAGCTCATCTAGTTTTATTGCCACTTATACCCTATACTCGTATTTTTCTACTAATGGCGCTAATGTTCTTCATCATCTCAGTTGGGAGAGGCATAACTAATGTAGGGAGTAATCTTCTCCTACTGGATTTGCACAAAAAGAAGGCGGCGCCCTATCTCACTGGTTTTCATTTCTGTTTTGGGGTGGGAGCTACTTTGGCTCCAGTCATTGTTGGTTATAACTTGGAGCATTATGATACCATAATCGGTGCATATTTTCTATTTGCTTTAATCAATCTACCCCTGCTTTTGTTCTTGCTGAAGTTCAAAATTAGTGCAGTGCCTCGTGACGATATGGCGAAGAAAATGCCCAGCAAGTCCTTGGTGAAATTATTAGCACTTATATATTTGTATCTTTTTTCCTATGTGGTGGTGGAGGCCGGCTATGGTACTTGGATATTTGCTTATATGAGTATTGAAGAAGGTGGAGTAATGACTGTCGCTCAAGCAGGATTATTTACTTCTTTCTATTGGCTAGCTTTTACTGTGGGGCGACTCTTGTCTGTGTTTCTTTCTGTTTACTTTCATCCAATCAAGATCATCTTGGCACATAGTGTTCTAAGTATTCTTGCCATTGTTTTGATTATTTTGTTTACGGATAATTTATGGATAATGTGGCCAGCTAACATCGCCTTGGGTTTGGGGCTGGCAGTCATCTTCCCTTCTATGATTTTCTACAGTAAAAACACTTTCAATCTGCCACCAAAAACTATCGGTAACTACTTCATAGCTGCCCTTGCTGGAGCCATGGCTGGACCTTGGGTGTTGGGACAAATATTTGTCATAGATCGTGATCTCATTTTCTACCCAATGTTGCTGGCAACTTTAGCTGTGCCTGTAGCGGCTTTAGCCATTCAGAGAATGGAGAAAACTCTTAATAATAATACTCTATAATGATTTTATGACTAGTGCTTCTACAAGGTTTCAATCCTATTGGTGGGTAGTAATAGCCGCCGCCATTCTTGTAAGTGTGACTATGGGTACACGTCAAGCATTTGGCTTATATATGCCTTCCTTTAGCGAAATCAATGGAACCGGCAGAGAGTTCTTTGGTTTGGCAATAGCTTTACAGAATCTTTTGTGGGGAGTCGCATCACCAATTGCTGGTGGCTTGGCAGATAAGTATGGTTGTGGACGTGTAGCTATTTGGGGTTCCCTCGTCTATGGGCTAGGCCTATTGGCAATGTCTGCGAGCATACCCTTAGGATTATTTGGTGGACAGTTTCTCATAGGGCTAGGTTTAGCTGGAGGTGGTTTCTCCGTCGCCTTGGGGGCAATCGGTAAAAACGTCCCAGCGGAAAAAAGAACTTTTGCCTTGGGTGTAGGTAGTGCTGGCGGTTCTTTTGGACAGTTCGCTCTGGTGCCTATAAGCGATGTCTTAGCTATTCAGTTAGGATGGGCAGCGGCATTTGCTTGTCTAGCTGGTATGGCAGTGGCTTTAATGTTGCCATCATCTTTTGTGTTGAAAAATTATGATGTGCGACTTGCAACTAAATCTCTGGATAGAAAACTTAAAGATGTATTAAGTGAAGCATTTCGCAATGCCGATTATGTTTTGCTAACCCTAGGGTTTTTTGTTTGTGGACTTCAGGTGGCCTTTGTCGCAACTCACCTACCTGGTTATCTTGCTGACCATAATATTTCATCAACTGTAGCTTCTTGGGCTTTGTCATTAATTGGTCTGTTTAATATTTTTGGCACTCTAATATGTGGTTGGTTGGGAACTCGCTATAGTAAGAAAAATTGTCTTAGCATACTTTATGTTCTACGCTCCGCAGTGATTATAGTTTTTATATCGGCACCTCCAACTCCTATTAGCACTTTGGTGTTTAGTGCTTGTTTGGGATTAGTTTGGTTGGGGACAGTCCCTCTCACCAGTGGCCTAGTAGCCCATTTCTTTGGACCTGTTTATATGTCAATGCTCTATGGCTTTGTGTTTTTATCTCATCAAATGGGTTCTTTTATGGGTGCTTGGATGGGAGGATTTTTATATGATGCAAATGCAAATTATTTAATGATGTGGTATATAACTGTCATAATGGGTTTGGTTGCCGCTGTCTTGCATCTGCCCATCAAGGAAAAGAACTATGTTATGGTTAATTAAGTAATGCTTTGATTAGCATAAATTAAGTCAATTAACTTAAAATTGTCTGTATTATTTAGCTCTAAAATATTAAATTATTTTAATCAAAAATAGGTAAAAAATTAATGAGAATATCCTATAATAGAATTAATTGTCGCTGGCTTGCATCTGCCTATTAAGGAAAAGAACTGGCTAAGGGTAATATAAGTAATGCTTTGATTAGCATGAATAGCGCTATTAATTAGTGCAGTTGGTATTTTTAAATATATTAATTTTGGAGGTGTTATGCTGGTAGGTGTTCCCAAGGAAGTAAAAAATCACGAATACAGGACTGGGCTTTTGCCTAGCTCCGCAGCTGAGCTCATCAAGCATGGGCACAAGGTAATAGCTGAAACCAAATGTGGCGATGGTGCTGGGTTCAGTGATAATGATTATATTAACCTTGGAGTAGAAATCTGCAAAACTGCAGAAGAGATATTTGAGCGGGCTGATATGATCGTCAAGGTCAAAGAGCCACAACCCCAAGAGAGAAAAATGCTCAGAGAGGGTCAAATACTTTTTACCTATCTCCATTTAGCTCCAGACCTAGAACAAACTCAGGACTTGGTAGACAGTGGAGCAATTTGCATCGCTTATGAAACCGTTACTTCTCCTGTTGGCGGGCTGCCACTTTTGGCACCTATGTCAGAAGTTGCTGGACGTTTGTCCATCCAGGCAGGTGCTCATTCATTGGAAAAGGTTAATGGTGGGCGCGGAGTTCTGTTAGGTGGTGTGCCTGGAACTGGTTCTTCAAAAGTAACCATCATAGGAGGCGGGATAGTCGGAGTAAATGCTGCTGTCATTGCCTTAGGAATGGGAGCAAGGGTCTTTATATTTGATAATAACATTAATACTTTGAGAACACTTGAAAGTCGCTTTGGTTCTGCCATAGAGACGATGTTCTCCAACCATAGTAATCTCCAACGTCATGTGTTGGATTCTGATTTGGTTATTGGTGGCGTTCTCATACCTGGTGCAGTTGCCCCAAAACTGGTAACAAAGGAAATGATTAGCGAAATGAAAGCAGGATCTGTTGTCGTGGATGTGGCTATTGATCAAGGTGGTTGTTTTGCCACTTCTAAACCCACCACCCACGAAAAGCCAACCTATAAGGTAGATGATGTTGTGCATTATTGTGTGACAAACATGCCGGGAATGACTCCTCGCACTTCATCAATAGCTCTCAATAATGTTACCCTGCCATTCGCTATCAACTTGGCAAACAAGGGCTATGTCCAAGCACTCAAAGATGACCCGCACTTTGCTGATGGCTTGAATGTGCATAAGGGAGAGATTACTTGTAAGGCAGTTGCTCTCGCACAAAACATTGCTTACCGTCCAGTAAGTGAAATTGTAAATTGATAGCTAACTAGAGAGTAATTAAAATGAAAATGACACCAAGCGAGGCCTTTGTAGAAGTATTGGCTGCACGTAAAGTGGAGAATATATTTGGCATAGTCGGTTCGGCTTATATGGATGCCTTAGATATTTTCCCAGCTGCTGGGATAAGATTTATACCCACAGTTCATGAACAAGGATCAGCCCATATGGCAGACGGTTACTCACGAGTGACTGGCAAACATGGGGTGTGCATTGGTCAAAATGGACCAGGTATAAGCAACTTTGTCACGGGTATTGCTGCCGCTTATTGGGCACATTCTCCGGTGGTAGCTATTACCCCAGAGACCTCAAGTATGTCAATAGGCCTAGGCGGTTTCCAAGAAACAGACCAGTTACCTATGTTCTCAAAAATCACCAAGTATCAGGCACATGTAACTGAGTCCGCTAGAATGGCTGAACTTACCGCACGTGCTTTTGATATGGCTAAGGCATTAATGGGACCCACTCAGCTTAATATCCCACGTAATAAATTTTATGGAGAAATTGATGTTAGCATACCCAAAGAAATGGGATATTCTTTAGGTGCTGGAGATCAAGATTCATTGGATAATGCTGTCGCTTCTTTGAGCAAAGCCAAGAATCCAGTCATTCTTTCTGGTGGTGGCGTAGTAATGGGAGATGCTGTTGCTGAGGTCGTCAAACTTGCAGAATATTTGCAAGCACCAGTAATTAATAGTTATTTGCATAATGATTCTTTCCCGGCTAGTCATCCACTCTGGTGTGGTCCTTTAGGATATCAAGGATCTAAGGCCGCAATGAAGATTGTTAAAGCAGCTGATGCAGTACTTGTCATAGGTTCCCGCTTAGGGCCTTTTGGCACTCTGCCCCAATATGGTTTGGACTACTGGCCGAAGAAGGCTAAGATCATCCAAATTGATGCAGATCGTAAAATGCTTGGATTGGTTAATCCTGCTGAAGTAATTCTTGAAGCAGATGCCAAAGCAGCAACAGCAAAAATTCTACAACTGCTTAAAAAGCAAAAGAACATTGTTTGTCTTAAAAATAAAGAACAACGTCTCAAGAAAATTCAACAAGAAAAGAGTGCTTGGGAAAAAGAACTTGATGGCTGGGGCAGTGAGAAAGATACTTGGAGTAAGAAAATCACCAAAGAAGATGACTATGCTTCTCCACGTCAGATATTACGTGAATTGGAAAAGGCGATGCCAGCAGATGCCATGGTCTCCACAGACATAGGTAATATCTGTTCGGTATCTAATAGTTACTTAAGATTTAACAAGCCCAAGAGTTTCTTTGCCGCTATGAGTTTTGGCAATTGTGGCTATGCTTTCCCTGCCATTATTGGTGCAAAAGTGGGTGCACCGAAACGTCCTGCTGTTGCCTATGTGGGTGACGGTGCTTGGTGCATGAGTTTTGGTGAGATTTTAACCTGTGTCCGTGAGGCAATTCCTGTAACTGCCGTTGTTTTCAACAATGGCCAGTGGGGAGCTGAGAAGAAAAATCAAGTAGATTATTACGGCAACAGATTCCTTGGTTCAAACCTTAAGAATCCTTCTTTTGCTGAAATCGCTAAGTCAATGGGTGCTGAAGGCGTTAGGGTTGACAATGTCAAAGATGTCGGCGAAGCATTAGACAAGGCCTGTAGTGCTCAAAGAAATGGTAAAACAACTATTTTAGAGGTAATGTGTTCTAAAGAGTTGGGTGATCCTTTTCGCAGAGATGCATTACAGATGCCTAAGAGATTACTCTCTAAATACAAGAAGTTTCAGTGATACTAATCATAACTACTATAGCTGTTAGCTAATAATAGTTAGTGGGCTATATGTCTAGGTGGCTGATGAATTTATCTATTATGGATACTCGGATGCGACTCACTGAGCCAAGGCAAGTTTGTGTGGAGTTGGTCAATGCATAGCTCTCTTGCTGCAATCTTTGACAAGGCAAAAGAGACCCCTGGTATCATTGCTTTGCCTGAGTCCCGAGATGAGCGAGTGGTTCAAGCCGCACAAGAGTTGGCAAATAGCAAACTCGCCTTCCCAGTTCTCATAGCGAATTCTGACACTATAGATAATCTGAACGACTTGGATGGATTCATTCAATGTTCACTTGATGATTTGTCAAGTAGCAGTAATGCTAAGAATGGTGGAGTTATTGTCAATATGGATCTTGCTGATAATTCTGATAAATTACAACAGCTTAAGCAGGAGCACTTAAATAAAAACTTGGATGAACCACTTACTCCTATAACAGTTGGGGCAATGTTGTTATCTGCCAATTTGGTGGATGGTATGATTGCTGGAGCCACCTGCCCTACCGCCACTGTTATAAGGGCTGGTATCAAGTTGGTAGGACTTGCTCCTCAAACCAAGACGGTTTCATCTTGCTTTCTAATGCTGGCTGATGATGAACCACTCATCTTTGCTGATTGTGCCATAGTGCCTCAGCCAAACCCTGAGCAATTAGCAGATATAGCTATTGCGAGTGCCGACATCTATCAAAAGTTATGTGGCAAATCACCTAAAGTGGCAATGCTGTCATTCTCCACCAAGGGTTCGGCTAAGCACCGAGATGTGGATAAAGTGCAGAAAGCATTGAGTATATTAGGTAGCAGGAATCCCGACTTTGAATATGATGGTGAATTGCAATTTGATGCTGCCATAGATAAGGCGGTAGCTAAAAGCAAGGCCCCTAGCTCAAGTATTGCCGGCAGTGCCAATGTTTTTATATTCCCCGATCTGAATAGTGCTAATATTGGCTATAAGATAGCACAGCGGCTGGGAGGAATTCCCGCCATAGGTCCTTTGATAATGGGGCTTAAGTATCCTCTAATGGATCTTTCCCGCGGTTGCTCTAGCGATGATATTACGACTTTAGGGGCAATTACTAGTGTGATGACAAAATGTTAGTTCATTCTATTCACTCTAGAGATTGTCGCTATTTTGCAAGATTTTTTATAAAATTTTTAATGAAAAATTTTATCTACATTTATATTTTTTAAGATAATTAAGTACTAAATTATAGTTATGGAACAGTTCGATAAAAACTTTACAAACCTATGGATGCCCTTCACTGCTAATCGCGATTTCAAGAGCAATCCACGGGTTATAACCAAAGCCGAAGGCGTTTATTATACCAACTCAAAAGGTGACAAGCTATTGGATGGCTCTTCGGGTTTATTCAATACACCTTTAGGTCATTGCCGTCAGGAAATAGCTGATGCAATGTATAAACAATTACAGGAATTGGATTATTCGCCTCATTTTAACACTGGGCATCCCTTATCTGCCATTGCCACTGAGCGTATAGCTAAGCTATTGCCGGATGATATTAACCGCATCTACTTCACCAATTCAGGAAGTGAAACGGTTGATACGACGATTAAGATGATCTATACCTACTGGAGAGCACGTGGTCAAGGACAGAAGACGGTATTAGTATCCCGTGAACGTGCTTACCATGGAGTAAACCTGGGAGGCGTGGCTTTGGCTGGCATAGTGAATAATAAACGTTTTTTCAATGTTTCTTATCCACAGGTGTATCATATGCGTCATACTTGCTTGGACGAGAATAAATTCACCCGAGGTTTACCAGAGAAAGGTGCTGAGTTGGCTGATGATTTGTTAAGAGCAATCGCCATACATGGAGCCGAGAATATTGCTGCCTGCTTTATTGAACCAATTGCCGGTGGTATAGGTTGTTTAGTCCCGCCTAAGGGTTATTTGAAACGTCTACGCAAAATCTGCACCGAGCATGATATATTGCTGGTGATGGACGAAGTAATCACAGGGTTTGCGAGAACTGGTGAGTGGTTTGCTTCCCAGAGTTTCGATGTTGAGGCAGATATTATTACAATGGCTAAAGCGATTACCAATGGTGCAATCCCCATGGGAGCTGTAGCTACCAAACAAGAAATTTATGACACTGTGATAAATAGCAGTGATGATAACATGATTGACTTCTTTCATGGCTATACAACTTCCTGTCACCCAGTTGCTTGTGCTGCCTGCATAGCAACCATAGACCTCATGCTTGAGGAGAAAGTGGATGAGAGAGTTAAGAACATGAGCCAATACTTTGAAGATGCCATATTCAAACTACAGGATCTACCTGTAGTCAAAGATATTCGCAACTATGGTATGTTAGCTACAGTAGAACTCTTGCCGAAAGATAATAAGCCATCTTTGCGCGGCACTGAGGCCTATCAAAAGCTATTCTGGGCTGGGTTGCACTTCAAGGCAACTGGAGATAATCTGATTATTGCTCCTGCTTATGTAATGGAGAAAGAAGACATAGATAGAATCATTGAGTTGCTTAGACAAGAACTCAGTAAGATGAAACCCTAGATCTCTATAGTAAATCTCTATAGCAGGTATCTAAAGAAGTATCCGGGGGGATTTAAATAACTGCGGGAGTATTAAACAAAATAGGGTCTGATTGGTTAACCAGTCAGACCCTATTTATTTTAATTTGTGAAACTCTTTTAACCACCTAACCACAGCTAAGCAGTTAGAAGTAGATTAGCTCTCTTATATAAAACCCCCTTAGACCTTACCTTTCCAGGGAACTACTGTCCTCTCAATGTAACGCATTAGCAGGTCAAATGCATAGGCAATTACACCTATAACTATGATGCCCATCACTACTATGGAAGTAGTAAGGAAGTTGGCAGCACTGTTAATCATAAAGCCCAAGCCCTGCTCTGCAGCAAGCAATTCGGCAGCAACTAAGGTGGTCCAACCAAAACCTATGCCTATACGCATGCCGGTAAGAATTTCTGGCATGGCAGCTGGTAGAATAATTTGTGCTAGAACTTGACGCCTATTAGCACCCATAGAATATGCGGCATGGATTTGCTCTATTGCTACTGAACGGACACCAGCACGGGTGTTGAGCACCAACGGAGCAAATATCGCCAAGAAGATAATGATTATCTTGGCGGTCTCGTCTATGCCAAACCAGATAATTACCAAAGGCAGATAGGCCAAAGGTGGAATTGGTCTGTAGAACTCAATGGGTGGATCAAATATACCACGCATGAAACGATTGACTCCCATCAGTATGCCAATGGGGATGGCGGTTATGCAAGCGAGGAAGAATGCGGTAAATACTCTATACATGCTCCAACCTATGTGGGTGGTCAGTACCGAATCGCCAAAGCCATACAATAGCGTGTCAACAAATCTATCTATTACTGCCGTAGGAGATGGGAAAATTAGCGGTCGGACTAGTTGTAAAACCTCAGTGGTAATATACCAAAAAGCTAGTATACAAAAAGTTGTAACTATGCTTATAAGGACACTTTTGCCCGCACCCGGGGCGCCGTAGGCACCGGTGTTCTCTTCTCCGCTAGAAGAGAATAACGAGCTAAACCAATTAGTTATTTTTTTCATCAGCGTAAATTATCTCCAAAATTTGTTCACGAATTTTAATGAATTCAGGCAAGGACTTAATCTTGCGAGCATCTCTTATCTTGAGATACTTACTGCAAAAGCCCAACTTGAATCTGTGGGTTATGCGTCCAGGACGCGGTGACATTACTATGAGGTCAGTTGCCATAAAAATTGCTTCTTCCACACTATGGGTGATGAAGAATACTTTCTTGCTGGTCTTCTGCCAAATATCTAATATTAGTTCTTGAGTATTCTCTCTGGTGAGAGCATCCAAAGCACCAAGTGGCTCATCCATCAATAAAGTGGATGGGTTGGATGTTAAAGCACGAGCTATGCCTACTCTTTGTTGCATACCCCCTGATAGTTGGTAAATCTTGCTCTTGACAAAGTCCTCAAGACCGACCAATTTTAAATTATCCATTGACACCTCTTCTCTTTCTTTGAGTGGCACATTCTGTAACTTTAGTCCAAAAGATACATTATCTATGACATTGAGCCATGGTAATAGTGCATGTCTTTGAAAGACCACGCCTCTATCGCTACCTGGACCAGTAATTTGTTGTGATCCGCTTGATGACATTGGTCTTTGAAAAACAACGCCTCTATCGCTACCTGGACCAGTAATTGGTTTTTCAGGTTTTTTATTTTTTTTTGATGAACTATAAAAAATCTTACCTGTAGTGGGATGTAAAAATCCCGCAAATAGGTTTAGTAAGGTTGTCTTACCGCAGCCAGAAGCACCTATGGCAACAACGAATGACTTATCTTCTATCTCTAAATTGATGTCTTGTAGTGCTTGGACATCATCTTCTTTACCTTTAGAGTGATAAATGAAATTAACCTTTTTAGCTACTAATTTTTCCATGAGGAATTAATTACTTATAAATAAAATAAGAATTGACCCGCATTTCTACGAGCCAATTCTTTAATTTGATAATTACTTAAGATAAGTAATTATTTAGCAGCTGCCGCAGCAAATTTGCTATTAACAAATTGTGCAAAGGTCTTAGGCACTGAGTCTACCTTCTTCCCGTTTTTCAGGAATTCAGCAGTAAACCTTATTGCTTGAGCAACTCCGCCACTTTCGCCACCACCAAGCCAAGCAGAACTTGCTTGTTGAGCAGCTGTAGGGAAGCCATAAAGAGCTAAGGTTCCAGCTACTTGTGATGCTTCACCACCAGCTAATTTTGCAACCTTGCGAGCATTGGATGATTTAGCATTCCATTTATCAGGATTTTGACTATAAGCACGGGTAGATTGATCCATGACTTTGGTAAACGCAATCATGAACTTCTCGTTTTTAGCAGCGAAGTCCTTGTTCACTACCATGCCATCAAAAGTTGCTTTACCCCAAGAACTTAACTGTCCAGAAGTAATCAATACACTACCGTTTTCTTTGATTTTACCCAATACTGGGTCCCAAACAAAAGCAGCATCTATGTCGCCTCGTGCCCAAGCCGCAGCAATTTGTGGTGGTTGGAGGTTACGTAGTTTTACTTGACGGCTTTTTATGCCGAACTGCTCCAATGCAAATAGCATGTGAAAGTGAGTGGTAGAAACAAAGGGGATTCCTATTTTCTTACCTTTCAGGTCTTGTGGCGATTTAATGCCAGAACCATCACGCACAACCAATGCTTCAGCAGCAGCAATGTCTTCAACTATCCAAAAGATTTCGATTGGAAGTCCATTAGCTATACCAGCCGCAATTGGGCTAGAGCCAGCCATGGCAATGTGAACGTCACCAGACGCCATAGCATTGATTACAGCACCGCCGGAATCAAATTTGCGCCAGTTGACTTTATACCCTGTCTTTTTTGCGAAGGTTTTGTCCGCAATAGCGACTTTATAAGGGTTAAGCACTCCTTGATATCCTACAGTAACTTCACTAGCAGCAAAAGCGCCAATAGAAAAAGCTAGTAAGGATAGAACGAGAGCTTGGATTGTTTTTTTGAAATGTATCATATTATTCTCCTAATATATTTTGATCAATATGTATGTATTTGCATATAATACTATCTATTAATAAAAAACTCTGAACACTTTCACAGCCAAAGCCAATGATTTTGGTTCCACAGAATATAAAAATAGTA
>VSKW01025741.1_pt1 | contig 12399 bp, 11 predicted proteins | sample 4798611 | NCBI WGS metagenome assembly VSKW01 (sample SAMN12179536, study PRJNA552185) | sponge metagenome | biome: deep-sea hydrothermal plumes; feature: spots directly above weak diffusing fluid; material: sea water; isolation source: sponge from the Crane site of a hydrothermal vent ...
AGAGAACTTTTGGAGTCAAGCTAAACGTCATTTAAGAAAGTTTAATGGGATTCCACAAGTGCATTTTTACTTGTTTTTGAAAGAATGTGAATGGCGTTTTAACAACAGTGATCCAAGGATTCAATTAAAACAGTTGAATCAATGGGTTAGAAAAGAAATGGCCTAGTTATCTAGGACAGCCCCTAAAAATATTGATTGACGTATTTAATCCGCGTCAATATTTGTGGCGTTTGATTTATTTAATATTAGTGTTTCTAATAACTCCCTTTTCAACCATTTTATAGATGTCTATATTAATCAGTTGCATACATGATAGCATAAGCACGAGCATTAAAGGTAATGTTGTATTTCTAAGCATTTGTTGATCTATGAAATTTACAGAAACTCTTGATTTGTGTTGTATTGTTATCCTATTTTTATATTGAATTAATAGATAAAACAATCACTTAAATTTCATTAAAAGTTGTCATAGATTTATGCCCCTGTTTTTAGGTATACTGTCAAATTATTGTGAGTGACAATAATTTTTAGCGTTTGCACCATACTAAAACCGTCATCATGCTAGAGTCTTGATCAATCATTAGATTAAAGCATTTGATTTTAAAAAATAATAATGACGGGATAGGTTTTAAACGTTTCATTTTAATTTTGTAAACATTTTAAATTTTGGAGGTTTCCAACTATGCCTGGACGTAATTTTTTATTTATTCCTGGTCCAACAAATGTGCCACGTCGTATTCAAAATGCGATGAATATTGAACAGGAAGATATGCGCGCTGCAACATTGCCTGAATTTACCAAACCGCTTTATGAAGATGCAAAAAAAATCTTTAAGACTAAAACAGGGCGCGTCTTTATTTTTCCAGCTTCTGGCACAGGCGGTTGGGAGTCTGCCGTTGCCAATACCTTAAACGCAGGCGACAAAGTGTTGATGTCTGGTTTTGGTCATTTCTCTAATCTGTGGATTGATTTATGTCAACGTTGGGGCTTGAATGTACAAGCATTAGAAGTTGAATGGGGCAAGGGCGTGCCTGTTGAAGAATACGCTAAAATCCTTGAAGCCGATAAAAACCATGAAATCAAAGCAGTCTTTGCAACGCATAATGAAACGGCAACAGGCGTAACCTCTGATATTGCAGGTGTTCGCGCCGCATTAGATGCGTGTAAGCATCCCGCTTTATTGTTTGTTGATGGCGTGAGTTCGGTTGCCTCTATTGAATTTAAGATGGATGAATGGGGCGTTGATCTATGTGTTTCTGGATCGCAAAAAGGATTAATGTTGCCAACAGGGCTCGGTATCGTCTGCGCGAGTGAAAAAGCATTAGCTTGCCGTGAACACTCTAATTTACCGAAGACTTTTTTTGATTGGAATGATCAAATTAAAACCAACGATCTTGGGTTTTTCCCGTATACCCCGCCGATGAATTTATTACGCGGTTTGCGCGAGTCTATTAACATGTTATTGGAAGAAGGATTAGATAACGTGTTTGCCCGCCACAGACGCATGGCAAATGCTGTACGCGCCGCCGTCGGTGCTTGGGGTATGCGCCCGATTGCACAAGAGGGCTGGTATTCCGATACCGTGACTGCCGTTAAAACGCCTGATGGTTTTGATGGCAATGAAGTGGTTCGTCATGCTTTCAAACACTATAACCTCGCACTGTCCATTAGCTTAGCAAAGATCGCTGGTCAAGCATTTCGTATTGGTCATTTAGGAGATATGAATGAGTTGATGATTTTAGCACCGATTACAGGCGCGGAGATGGCGATGAAAGATTTGGGTTATCCGATTGAATTAGGTAGTGGTGTTGCTGCTGCTCAAGAATCTTTACGCACGACTAAGGCGGGTTGAGGCATTGATGTCAATAAATTAGATCAGTGATGATTTTACCATTAAACCAACAAACCGTAGGAATATAAACGATGAGTTTTACGCAATATGAACAAGCAACACCGCGTCTTCAGCGGAGTGAGTTAGCGGTTCCTGGCTCTAACCCGACATTGTTTGACAAAGCCGCTAAAAGCAATGCTGATTATGTTTTTCTGGATTGTGAAGATGCGGTTGCACCAGACGATAAAGAGCAAGCTCGTAAAAATATTATTGCAGGATTGCGTGATATTGACTGGGGTCATAAAACGATTTCGGTACGGATTAATGGTTTGGATACGCATTATATGTATCGTGATGTTGTGGATATTCTTGAACAAGCAGGCGATTGTGTTGATACGATTTTGATCCCAAAAGTTGGTACGGCAGAAGATGTCTATGCCGTTGATATGATGGTGACACAAATTGAAACGGCAGTAGGATTGAAAAACAAAATCGGTCTTGAATGTTTAATTGAAACTGCCTTGGGCGGGGCTAATGTCATGGCAATAGCGAACGCAAGCAAGCGACTTGAAGCCTTGCATTTTGGGGTTGCCGATTATGCCGCAAGTTTGCGTGCCCGCACAACAGTGATTGGTGGCTTAAATCCAGATTATATCTGTGCAGGGGCTTTGAATGATCAATGGCATGCGGCACAAGTCAATATGTTGACTGCTTGTCGTGCTTATGGTTTACGAGCGATTGATGGTCCGTTTGGTGATTTTAATGATGCCGATGGCTTTAGAGAAGCTGCGCGGCGTGTTGCCGCTTTGGGGTATGAGGGAAAATGGGCGATCCATCCGTCTCAAATTGATCTGGCAAATGAAGTGATGTCACCGCCTGATGCTGAAGTAACCCGTGCTCGGCAAATTGTAACGGCATTGGCAGAGGCGGCTAAAGCAGGTAAAGGCGCGGCACAATTAGACGGTAAGATGATTGATCTTGCCTCGGAACGCATGGCGCGCAATGTGATTGCACAAGCCGATCAAATTGCGGCTAGTTTAAAATAATCTGGAGTGAATAAACAATGGATATCCATGAATATCAAGCAAAAGAAATTCTGTCAAACTATGGTGTTCCAGTTGGTGCTGGCGGTTTAGCCTATAGCCCAGAACAAGCGGCTTATCGTGCGACTGAAATTGGTGGATCAACATGGGTTGTGAAAGCGCAAATTCATTCTGGGGCACGCGGTAAGGCGGGTGGCATTAAAATTTGCCAATCAGAAAGCGAGGTGGCAAAAGCAGCAGAAGATCTCTTAGGTAAAAAACTCATCACACATCAAACAGGCGCACAAGGCAAGGTTTGTTATCGCCTGTATATTGAAGCAGGTTGTGCGATAAAACGTGAGATTTATCTTGCTTTTGTGTTAGATCGCAGTAACGAAAGCATTACGGTTGTTGCCTCTACTGAAGGCGGTATGGAAATTGAAGAATTGGCAGTGACAAAACCAGAATCCATTATTAAAATTGCGGTAGAGCCTGCCGTTGGCATGCAACCGTTTGAAGCGCGTGAGATTGCATTTGCATTAGGGTTGGATAAATCACAAGTCAATCAGGCTGTCACCACGATGCTTGGTTGTTATCGTGCGATGCGTGACTTGGATGCAAATATGGTTGAGATCAATCCATTGGTGGTGACCGAAGAAGGCAATATCCTAGCGGTGGATGCCAAGATGGGTTTTGATGATAACGCTTTGTTTCGCCATAGTGATATTTCAGAATTACGTGATAAATCACAAGAAGACTCACGCGAGATGCGAGCGGCAGATCGTGGTTTAAGTTATGTTGGTTTAGACGGCAACATTGGCTGTATTATCAATGGCGCAGGTTTGGCAATGGCAACGATGGACATGATCATGCATGCGGGTGGTTCTCCTGCTAATTTTTTGGATATTGGTGGCGGGGCATCGCCAGAGCGTACAGCTAAAGCGTTTAATCTCGTGCTGTCTGATGATAATGTTGAATGTATTTTGGTGAATATATTCGCAGGGATTAATCGTTGTGATTGGATTGCAGAAGGCGTTGTCTATGCAGTTAAAAAGATTGATTTAAAAGTGCCTTTAGTGTGTCGGTTATCTGGGACGAATGTTGAAGCAGGGCGACAAATATTAACAGACAGTGGGTTGCCGATTATTATGGCTGAAACTTTACAAGAAGCCGCTGACAATGCCGTTGCTGCTTGGAAAAAACACACAGGTAAGTAAAAAGTTTAAGGAGATTTTTTAAAATGGCAATTCATTTAAACGAACAGACTAAAGTATTAGTACAAGGTTTCACAGGTCAAATAGGCAGCTTTCATTCAACGGATATGATGAAATACGGCACTAATATTGTTGGTGGCGTCACACCCGGCAAAGGGGGCATCAAACATTTAGATAGACCGGTGTTTAATACGATGAAAGAGGCTGTTGCCGCAACAGGCGCGAATGCGAGCATTATCTTTGTGCCGCCACCGTTTGCCGCCGATAGCATTATGGAAGCGGCTGATTCAGAGATTAAATTTTGTGTTGCAATCACCGATGGCATTCCCTCTCAAGATATGATTCGGGTTAAGCGTTACATGCGCCGCTATAAGGCAGAGCACAAGATGATTTTAACAGGACCTAATTGTGCAGGTTCAATCAGTCCAGGAAAATGTATGATAGGGATCATGCCTGGTCATATCTATATGCCAGGATCCGTTGGTATTGTCGGACGTTCAGGGACTTTAGGTTATGAAGCCGCCTCTCAAATGAAAGAAGTGGGAATTGGCGTTTCTTCTAGTATTGGTATTGGTGGCGATCCCATCAATGGCAGCTCATTTAAGGATCATCTTGAGGCGTTTGAACAAGACCCTGAAACCAAAGCCATTGTGATGATTGGTGAGATCGGCGGGCCGCAGGAGGTTGAGGCGGCATTGTGGGCAAAAGAGCATTGCTCTAAACCCGTGATTGGTTACATTGCCGGTTTAACAGCACCTAAAGGCCGTCGTATGGGTCATGCAGGAGCGATTATTTCTGCTGTTGGCGAAAGTGCCGCTGAAAAAGTTGAATTACTGCAAGAATGTAATGTGACGATTGTTCCAGACCCATCATCATTTGGAAGGATTTTAAAAGAAGTATTCGCAAAGATAAATTAATAAAACGATAGTTTAGGAGAAGATCATTGAGCAAGCCAAAGATATTACTGACTAGAAAATGGCCTGAAGCTGCCGAGTCTAAAGCACAAGAATTATTTGATGTGACTTTAAATGCAGACGATCACAAGTTTTCTATTGATGAATTAAAAGCAGCAATGACGAATTATGATGCGATCTGTCCCACGGTTTCAGACTTTCAAATCAATGCCGATATTCTGAATGTGGCTAATCGCCGTTGCAAGATCATTGCGAACTTTGGGGTTGGTTTTAATAATATTGATACCAATGCAGCAAAGGCAGTGGATGTTGTCGTCAGCAATACGCCAGAGGTTTTGACCGATTGTACCGCTGATATTGCTATGGGTTTATTATTATCTGTCGCAAGACGATTAGGTGAGGGCGAGCGATTAGTGCGGAATAAAAAATGGGATGGTTGGTGTCCTACTCATATGCTGGCAACCAAAGTCACAGGTAAGAAATTAGGTTTTATTGGTTTTGGTCGTATTGCTCAAGCAGTCGCGCAAAAGGCTTATTTTGGTTTTGATATGGCGATTAGTTTTTATGATCCTTATCCACCATCGGCACAGATTATTGAAAAATATAAAGCCAAGCAATTAGGCAGTGTTGAGGCGGTATTGCAAGAGTCAGATTTTGTGACGCTACATTGTCCTGGCGGCGGGGACAATATCAATCTGATCAATACTGAACGATTGAGCGTGATGAAAAAAACGGCTTTTTTGATCAATACGGCGCGTGGTGATGTTGTTGATGAGGCGGCATTGGTGCAAGCCTTAAAAGCGGGCGTTATTGCTGGTGCTGGGCTTGATGTATTTGTTAAAGAGCCGAACGTGACAGAAGATTTATTAGCGATGGATAATGTTGTCTTATTGCCACATTTAGGGAGTGCGACAACCGAGACTCGCGTTGCAATGGGATTGCGATCATTGGCAAATGTTGAGGCATTTTTCAAAGGTGACAAACCGCATGATCGGGTTGCATAGAGGCTGTCTCAATATATCTTTATAAGATAGTCATCAACTTATCTTTAGGTATTATTAAAGTATTATCTTATTCTACGTCATGTCATGGTTTGTCGTTTATTAAACTTTAAACCTGCCCGATCTATTCTGACTATAACAATGTTTAAAACAATCTTATGGTAATGACTGATACTAAATTTGATAAGGAATCATTAGATACGCTTTCTGCCGCTTATGCTAAAGAAGTGCTTGATCTTTTAACGGAGCAACTTGAAAAGGTCATTGAACATCGGCAAAGCGAGATTCTGCCTTATTTTAGAAGAGAATTAGATGTTCCAGCAGGTGATACAAAACTATTGTTAGGCGTATTACAAGCCTGGGGGATTTGGTTTCAACTATTGAATGTTGCCGAAGAAAATACAGCCATGCGGCGGCGGCGATTGACTGAAAAAGAATTTGGTTTGCAGAATGTACAAGGTACTTTTGCAAATGTTTTTAAGCAGGCAAACGAGGCATCAATCAGTGCTACTGCAATACAGCGTTTACTAGATGAGACGCATATACGTCCAACCATTACCGCACATCCTACTGAAGCAAAACGGGCGACTGTTTTAGCAATCCATCGGCGGATTTATGTTTTACTTTATCGCATTGAATCGCCTCGTTGGACACCGCGTGAAAGAGCGCGATTTATTGAGACCTTAAATAATCAGATTGATCTATTGTGGTTGACGGGAGAGTTAAGGCTTGAAAAGCCATCTGTTGCACAAGAGGTTGCTTGGGGCTTACATTTTTTTGAACAAACCTTATTTGGGCGCGTGCCTGCGACGCATGAAAAATTAAAAGTAGCATTAAAACAAAGCTATCCTGATACTCATTTTAACCTCCCGCCATTTTTTCAATTTGGCTCTTGGATCGGTGGTGATCGTGATGGCAATCCTTTTGTAACTAATGAAGTCACTAAAAACACTTTACTGAAAAATCGGCAGGTTGTATTAAAGCGCTATGTTGAAGAACTAAAGGGTTTGCTTGCAAAACTGAGTATTGCTAAAGCAACCATTAATGTCTCGGCTAAATTTCAAGTGGCATTAGAAAAAATATTGGAAGGCATTAATGAATTAGAGCAGATCACTGAACGCAATCCTGGCGAGGTGTTTCGTCAGTTTGTTGCTTGTATGTTAGCGAAACTGCAAGGCACTTTAGAAGCAGAAAAAGAAGATTATTATAGCGGTATTCATTATATTGATGCCGATGAATACATTCAGCATTTAAGACAATTATTGTCTGGTTTAATTGATTCTGATTGTGAAAAATTAGCGCAATCACTGGTTTTGCCATTATTACAAGAGGCAGAAGCTTTTCGTTTTCGGACGGTGCGATTAGACCTGCGTGAGAACTCAACCACGATCAATAACACGCTCATTGCCATTTATAAAGCGATGTACGGGCATGAAGTAACCCCTGATCTGAATAGTCAAACCTGGCAAGAATGGTTGCTTGAAGAGTTGAATAAACCCATTATTGACAAGCTACCTGAATTTAAAAATCTGGATGAGGTGTCAACATCAACCCTCGGATTATTTCAAACATCCGCAGAGATGATGCGTACATTAGACAGGGAAGCCTTTGGTCATTTTATTTTATCTATGACGCAATCCGTTAGCGATATTTTGGCTGTTTTTCTATTAGCAAAATGGTCTGGTTTATTGATCAATCAAGATGATTTAGCGTACAGTCGGCTACCGATTGTGCCATTGTTTGAGACGATTGAGGATCTACAACGCGCCCCTGAGATCATGCAAGCATTGTTTGCTATTCCAACGATTCAAACATTGATCAAAGCGCAAGGGTCTGTGCAGGAAGTGATGATCGGTTATTCTGATTCTAATAAAGATGGTGGTTATCTTACGGCAAATTGGGAATTAACAAAGGCACAATCAAACCTAAGCAAGATCGGCAAGCAAGTCGGTATTCTGATTTCTTTTTTTCATGGTAGAGGAGGTTCTGTTAGCCGTGGTGGCGCGCCAACAGGTTTGGCGATTGCAGCACAACCAGCAGGCTCTGTTCATGGCAAGATGCGTATTACTGAACAAGGAGAAGTGGTCTCATCAAAGTATGCTAATGAGGGGACGGCGCATTATCAAATGGAATTATTAGCCGCCAGTATTTTTGCGCATACCTTAAAATCATTGAATGAAAAAGCATTACAGCCAAAACCAGATTTTGATAAAGCGTTAGAGTCATTGTCGCAATTAGCATATAAAAAATATAGGGTGTTAGCAGAGTCAGAAGGTTTAGTGGATTATTATAGTGCAGCAAGCCCCGTTGAAGAGTTAGCAAAAATGAATATTGGTTCTCGCCCTGCACGGCGATTTGGGGCAAAATCATTAAACGATTTGCGGGCAATACCTTGGGTTTTTGCGTGGACTCAGAATAGACATTTAGTCCCTGGCTGGTACGGCGTTGGAACAGCATTGCAGTCATTTATTTTGCAAGATCAAGCAAAAAATAAAGACATTATCATCAAACTCTTTAATGAATCGCGCTTGTTTAAATTGATTATTGATGAGACAGAAAAAACGTTATCATTAGTAGATATGAAAGTCGCAAAAGCCTATTCAGAGCTTGTCGCCGATCAACATATTCGTGATAAATTTTTTACGATGATTACCGAAGAATATCGTTTAACAGTAGAGATGATCTTAATGATCACAGGTGAGGAAATATTATCTCAGCGTTTTAAGCGATTTAGCCGTAAGTTAAATCGTAGATTGCCAAACTTGCAACGGGCAGGATTAGAGCAAGTGCAATTAGTGAAAGCATTTCGCCAGCAAGGTGAGGAGGCAGATATAGAAAATGGCTTAGTGCCATTATTGTTGTCTATAAATTGTATTTCAGCAGGGCTTGGTTGGACGGGATAGTTTTTTGCTTGAGGCAATGAAAAACAAGCATAGCATTGTTTTGATGTAAGTTCAGCCAAGCAACACCAACACGTTTTCTATTGCATTATCTTAATGGTTTCAATACGGTTTTTAAATGCGCAATCAGTCGCGCTTTATCTTTTTCAAACTGCGGATTGACAACAATATCGTGGCAAGCAAAGTGTGATAATTCTTTTAGTCCACAGTCAATATGCGTTATGCGCATCAGTAGTAATACTAAAATCGCAATCTCTACTTTCATAAAATTCACCACCAAATGCTTGCAATAGCAATAATAAAATTATGAATTAAATGGTCACACAAATTAAAGTGCGAACATTATTTTTTAGTGTTATATTATAACATTACATTTTGACGAAGATAGTTTTTAAAAATGATCCGTAAAAATACTAGGTTATTTAAATCAGCTAAACATAAGCATCAGCATTGTTTAAAGTCTGCACTTGCGTCTGCAAAAAAGCATTGTCATAATTCTGGTTTACGTCTAACGCCGATTAGGCAGCATGTATTAGAGTTGATATGGCAAAGCCATGAGCCTGTTAAAGCATATAATCTGCTTGATGAGTTAAAACAAATAACAACCTCATCTGCACCACCAACGGTGTATCGGGCTTTAGATTTTCTACAAGCGCAAGGGTTTGTCCATAAAATTGAATCATTGAATGCCTATATTGGTTGTGGTAATCCACTCATAGCGCATCAAGGACAATTTTTTATTTGCCATCATTGTGGTTTAGCAGCAGAGCTAAACGATATTGATATTCGTGATCTCATCCGTGACAAAGCAGCCCAGTATGGATTTGAGATTGATCATGAAACGATTGAAATAAAGGGACGTTGTCGGTCATGTTGTGCATGAAAGGCATAATCTACATGAATTATTTAAAACGCTTTTTTATCATTTTATGCGGACTACTTGCAATAGATAGCCAAGCTGCTGATAAATTAAAAGTATTGGTTAGTATTTTGCCACAACAATATTTTGTGCAAGAGATTGGTGGTGAATATGTTGAGACGCATGTTTTGGTCGGTCTCAATCAAAGCCCAGAGACTTATGAGCCTAGCCCACAGCAAATGATTGCAGTCCATCATGCTGAACTTTATTTTAGTATTGGTGTGCCGTTTGAATCTGTTTGGTTAGATAAAATCAAAGATCATAATCAGGCGTTGAAGATTATTGCTTGTTGTGATGATCTTGCCGATTTAGCAAATCATCATCATGGTGATGATCAAACAATTTTTGATCCACATGTTTGGACAAATCCTGTTAAAGCGATCCAGATCAGTCATTTGATTGCTAGATCATTGATGGCGGCTGATCCTAAAAATCGTCTTGTCTATCAAACTAGAGCAATGGACTTGATCAGCAAATTAGAGGCGTTAGATGTCTATATAAAAGAAAAGCTAGCGGATTTCAAAGGCAAACAATTTATTGTTGAACACCCCGCCTGGGATTATTTTGCAACACAATATGGTCTTGAACAAATTGCCATTGAACGACATGGTAAAGAAATTCAACCCTATTCAATGCTTGAGTTAGTCCAGTTTGCCAGACAAAAAAATATCAAAGCTGTGTTTGTTCAACCATACGCTAATCCGCGTGTAGCAAGGATTTTCGCCAAAGAAATCGGTGCGACAATGTTTGAATTAGATCCGTTGGCATTCCATTATATTGAAAATATGAAAGCGGTGACAGATCAGATCGTCAAAGGATTATCACAATGAATCGCACTGTTATTGAGATTGATAATGTGCATTTTAGTTATGATGCAATTCCTATCTTGGAAGGTATCTCTTTACAGATTGAAGCAGGCGAGTTCATTGGAATTATTGGGCCAAATGCTAGTGGTAAAAGCACTTTACTTAAATTAATACTCGGTTTATTGCGTCCAGATAAAGGGACGATCAAGCAGTTTAATGATATGGGTAAAAGTATAGTCAATGATCGCATGGGCTATGTTCCACAGCATGTCACCTTCTCTCGCAATTTTCCAATGACAGTAACGGATGCCGTATTGATGGGCAGTATCATTAAAATCAGTCCATTTGGATTTAATAAAGCACAGGTTGCTGCCGCCAACCAAGCAATGCAATCGTTGGAGATTGAAGACATCGCAAAAAGACAAGTTAGTTTATTATCAGGCGGGCAAATACAACGTGTATTAATTGCGCGTGCTTTGGTTTGTCAACCAGAGATATTAATCTTGGATGAGCCAACTGCTAATGTTGATCTGCGTATGGAAGAAAATATTTATTCATTTTTAAAGCATTATAATGAGTGTCTAACAGTGATTGTGGTATCCCATGATGTTGCCTTTATTTCTAGTTATGTTGATCGCGTAGCATGTCTTAATAAAACGCTTGTTTGCCATAATACAGAATCAATTAGCGGCAAGGTGATTGATGAATTATATGGCGCGCCTGTGAAGATGGTTCACCATGAGCATTGAGCTATGATCTCATTTCTGACTGCATTAATAGATTATACGTTTTTGCAAAATGCTGTTCTTGCTTGTCTATTAGCTAGTGTTAGTGCAGGTGTTATCGGTAGTTATGTTGTTGTTAAACAGATTAGTTTTTTAACAGGCAGTATCGCTCATTCTGTTTTAGCGGGGATGGGCATTGCCTATTTTTATAATGCCTCGCCTGTCGCAGGCGCGATGATTGCTGCCCTTGTTGCGAGTATTTTAATCGGTTGGATCAATCTGCGCTGGCAAGAATATGAAGATGTTTTGATTGCCGCATTTTGGTCGGCTGGTATGGCTATCGGCGTTTTGTTTTTGTCAAAGACACCAGGCTATAACGTAGATTTAATGAGTTATTTGTTTGGTAATATTTTATTGATTACAAAAACAGATTTATTATGGATGTTATTGCTAGATTGCGTTGTTCTGATGATTGTTTCAATATTTTATAAACAATTTCTAGTTAGCATTTTTGATGAAGAGTTTGCTAGATTACGCGGGATCAACACGCAATTTTTTTATATTTTATTGTTGTGCTTAATTTCTGTGACGATTGTGATCTTGATCCAGTTAGTGGGTTTAATTTTGGTGATTGCACTGTTGACTTTACCCGCTGCGATTGCAAGTCAATATGTCACGTCATTGTATAAAATGTTTTTATTAGCAATCGTGAACTGTATTTTTATTAGTATTGCAGGGGTTGCGGTATCGTTTGCATTTGATCTGCCGACTGGCTCGGTGATCGTATTACTCGCTTGTTGTTGTTATTTTATATCAGTCTCTATCAAGCGATTATTGAATGGCAGACGTTTATGACGATCATTTATTTTTCTCTCGCCTGACGATTGCAGCAGTTGCCAATGTTTGGATAAGATTAGCCGTATTATCCCAATCTAAACAAGCATCAGTGATACTTTGACCGTAAACAAGTTTTTGTCCCGCTTGTACATCTTGCTTGCCCGCCACCAGGTGGCTTTCAATCATGATGCCGATGATTTTTTTATTGCCTGTTGCAATTTGGTCAGCGA
>VSKW01011592.1_pt1 | contig 12342 bp, 10 predicted proteins | sample 4798611 | NCBI WGS metagenome assembly VSKW01 (sample SAMN12179536, study PRJNA552185) | sponge metagenome | biome: deep-sea hydrothermal plumes; feature: spots directly above weak diffusing fluid; material: sea water; isolation source: sponge from the Crane site of a hydrothermal vent ...
CTTAATCAAACAGGGCAAACAGATGCAAAGCGTATTGGTGAGCAAATGCGAGATGAATGTTATATGCCACAAGCAATGATTGTATCCCCTGCTTTGCGAGCAAGGCAAACAGCTAAACTGCTTATTCAGCAGTTCGCCGCCGCGCCAGAGATGATCCAATACGAGAAAATGCTTTATCTTGCAGACCTGCAAACTTTAATAGAATTGATCATGCAATATAAAGAAAATGTTAGTAGTTTAATGATGATTGCTCATAATCCTAGTTTGAGTCAGTTATTTCACTATTTACAAGATAATGATGAAAATATTATTCAACAAGATTTAGCACCAGCGAATTTAGCAGTCTTTGAGTTTGCAGATGATTTCAATCCTACAGTAGATAAAGCAATGAGGTTAGTGAACTTGCTAGATTTGGCGTGATGTTAAAAATATTTGCCTGTCGTATGCTTATTTTTCAGCAACGACATAGGCAATCCAGCCTGCATCAGCATCGCCCTTTGTCGCAGGTAGGAATACCCCGTTTCCTTCTCCATCTTCATCCGCTTGTTCCCAGTAGACAGTTGGCTTGAAACCTGCTGCTATCAACATTTCAACGATCTCTGGCATTGTCCAAATACGCCATTCATAAGAAAAGGCGCGCATCATTTTAGAACCATCATTGAACTTAAAATGAATGTAATTTTGAGCGATGCCAGTGATTGGATTGTAGCGATCTTGATCCCAGATATAAGTAAAATCATCGTGCTCAGTTTCCTCAGTTAATTCTTGAAAAGACTCATAGCCACCGTAGGCATCTAAAAAAAATATTCCATCTTTTAGCAAAGATTGATGTATATTTTTGAAATAAGCGATAGTCAGATCGCGGCTTTTTAATAACCAATAGCTAAAGTTCATTGCCAAAACAATTTCAACAGGTTTTGTTTTTGCGGTGACGACATTATCGTTTAAAAGAGTTATATGCTTGGTTTGTGCAGGCGTTAATTTAGAAACCTTGTGCTTTTTGCCCCATGCTAGTACAGCTGGATCCAAATCAATGGCAATAGCTGTATTCGTCTTGCGCCGTCTGACCCATTCACAAGCAGTGTTAGCAGCGCCGCAAAAATCTTCTCGTAATGTTCTAGCTTGCCGTTTGCGTAACTTGCTAAATGTTGCGTCAACAAAATCAATTTCAGCTTCAACACACTGAACAGCCGTTTCATAATAGTCATATTTATCTGCACGAGCCGCCATGGTCGGCGCTTTATTTTTAGGTTTGTTTTTAGGTGTCATCTTGCGTGTTTTCTTTTTGTCGTTATCACGGTCTCGCCTGGATCAGTCGTATCAAAGCAATGATCTCAATCGGTTATTTTGCAACGATATGAGTGACTTGATCAACCAGTTGATCAACCAGTGTTTGAGCGATTGTCTCGCTCTCGCCTTCTACCATGATTCGGATCAAAGGCTCTGTACCAGAGGCTCTTAAAACAACACGTCCTGCGCCCCCTAATGTATCTTCTGCTGCTTTTATAGCGATATCAATGCCCGCCAATTTTTGAATATCCGTTTTTTGTTGAAGGCGAATGTTTTTCATTATCTGCGGAAACTTGACCATGCCAGTGACTAATTCTGATAATCTTTTACCATGATTTGCCATGATCTGTAGCACTTGCAAAGCAGCGATAATGCCATCGCCAGTGGTGGATAGATCAAGATTAATAATATGCCCCGAAGGCTCGCCGCCTAAAGTGAGATTTTCTGTTTTTAAAAGATCAATGACGTATCGGTCACCAACATCGGCACGCAAAAACTTTAGCCCGAGAGCGTTAATGGCTTGCTCTAAACCTAGATTGCTCATCACTGTACCAACCACGCCACCATTTAATGTTTCTTTCTCTTCTTGTGCAATGATATAAATAATCTCATCACCATCAATGATATTGCCCATCTCATCAACCATGATTAAACGGTCGCCATCGCCATCAAATGCAATGCCAACATCGGCTTGTGATTGTTTGACTAATTGTTGTAGTGCTTGAGGTGCGGTTGCTCCGCATTGATCATTAATATTAAAACCATTAGGCGATATAGCATGAGCGATAACCGTAGCCCCTAATTCTTCAAAGATGGTTGGTGCAATCTGATAAGTCGCACCATTAGCACAATCAACAACAATTTTTAAATCACGAAGCAGCCCCGTGTCTGTAATTTTTGCTTTACAATATTCAATATAACGCCGTGCAGCATCACGAATACGACTAGCCTTACCAAGTTGATCAGAATAAACGGTTGTCATCGGTAAATCTAAGGTTTGTTCTATTTCATGCTCTAGTGCATCTGATAACTTTGTACCATCACTGAAAAAGATTTTAATCCCATTATCATCAAATGGATTGTGTGAGGCACTGATCACAATTCCTGCTTGGGCGTGCGTGTTTTTTGTTAGATAAGCAATGCCCGGCGTTGGCATCGGGCCTAATAAGCCAATATCAATTCCTGCTGCTGCCAAACCGGCTTCTAATGCAGATTCAAACATGTAACCAGATATGCGGGTATCTTTGCCAACTAATATTTGCGCAGGTTTATCGCCAACTAGCACTCGCCCGATTGCCCAACCAAGCTGCATAACAAAGCTAGGGTTGATGATGGAATCGCCAACTTTGCCACGAATGCCATCTGTGCCAAAATATTTTTTCTTGATATTAATGATGGTATGAGTTCCGTGTATTTAACGAACTGAATATTGTGCAATAAAAAATAAACCCTGTGAAGTGACACAAGGTTGTTTCAATTCACAGATTGAATAAATTTATGCTGGTTTAGTGGAGGGCTGGTTAGCAGGAGCGTTGTCTTTTTTAGATGATTTTGGAGTGGTTTTTTTATTTTCAGGAGCACTATCATTATCATCCCAATCAGATGGTGAGCCTGGTGTTTTGCCCACCATGATGTCATTTATTTGATCGGAATCAATCGTCTCATATTTGATTAATGCCTCTGCCATTAAATGCAATTTATCAACATTTTCTTGTAAAATATTTTGTGCACGTTGATAGTTTCTATCAATAATCTGACGAACCTCGCTATCAATCGTATGGGCTGTTTCATCTGAAACCGCTTTGTGTTGCGTTACAGAGCGACCAAGAAAAACTTCACCGTCTTCCTCGCTATAGGTTAAAGGGCCAAGTTTTTCAGATAAACCCCATTTCGTCACCATATTACGAGCGAGTGCTGTTGCTCTTTCAATATCATTACTAGCACCAGTGGTGACCTTGTTTTTGCCAAAGATCAATTCTTCTGCAATACGTCCGCCATAGAGGCTTGATAATTGACTTTCTAAGAGTTCTTTACTGTAGCTTAAACGGTCTGCCTCGGGTAAAAACATCGTCACGCCAAGGGCGCGCCCACGAGGGATGATTGTTACTTTGTATACGGGATCATGCGATGGTACCGAGCGTCCAACAATGGCATGACCTGCTTCATGGTAGGCCGTTAGTTTTTTCTCTTCTTCACTCATGACCATTGAGCGCCGTTCAGCCCCCATCATGATCTTATCTTTAGCATGTTCAAAATCTTCCATGCCAACAGATTTATTATTAGCGCGTGCTGCAAATAAAGATGCCTCATTGACAAGGTTAGACAAATCAGCACCAGAAAAGCCAGGCGTGCCACGCGCAATAATAACGGGTTTAACATCATTGCCTAATGGCACTTTACGCATGTGGACTTTAAGAATTTGCTCGCGTCCGCGTATATCTGGTAATGGTACAACCACTTGACGATCAAATCGCCCTGGTCTTAATAAAGCAGGGTCTAGTACATCCGGACGGTTGGTAGCGGCAATAACAATGACCCCTTCATTGCCTTCAAATCCATCCATTTCTACCAATAATTGGTTTAGCGTTTGTTCGCGTTCATCATGTCCGCCACCAAGCCCTGCCCCACGATGTCGCCCGACGGCATCAATCTCATCAATAAAAATAATACAAGGAGCATGTTTTTTAGCTTGCTCAAACATATCTCGTACACGAGAAGCCCCAACACCAACAAACATTTCTACAAAGTCAGAACCAGAGATGGTAAAAAAGGGAACCTGTGCCTCGCCAGCAATGGCTTTTGCCAATAGCGTTTTGCCTGTGCCAGGCGTGCCAACCATTAAAACGCCAGATGGGATCTTGCCACCAAGTTTTTGAAATTTGCTCGGCTCTCGTAGAAACTCAACTAACTCGGCAACCTCTTCTTTTGCCTCTTCAACGCCGGCGACATCACTAAATGTAATTTTAACTTGGTCTTCTCCCAACAACCGCGCCCGACTTTTACCAAAAGACAATGCGCCACCACGACCACCGCCTTGCATTTGCCGCATAAAATAAAACAGCAAGCCAAATAATAATATGATCGGAAACCATGAGATGAATGCGTGCGCCCAGAATGAATGCCGATTAGGTTCCGAGCCTTTGATCTCAACATTATTCTCTAATAATGTACCAATCAAAGCCTCGTTATTCGTTTCAGGATTAAAGGTTCTAAAGCGATTGCCATCGGCTAACCTGCCGTTGATGGTACTGCCTTCAATCGTAATAGAGACGATACGCCCCGTTTTAATATCAGAAATAAATTGAGAATAACTGATCTCGCCCGGCATGATGGGATTGCCAAATTTATTAAAAACCATCATCAATACCAATAGGATGACGATACAAGTAAACATATTTTTTGCCATTTCGTTCAATTTAGTAAAACCTCTATATTAAAATTAGTTTATAAGTGATAACAGTGTGCTAACAGATAAAACTCGCGTGAATGAGCGCGTGATGCGCGCGGTTTGCGGATCATTATTTTAGCAAAATGTTGTTTTAATAATTGCCGATATTCTTTTGTTCCAGCCCCTTCAAACAATTTGACCAGTAAATGACCGCCAGGTTTTAGTACCCGATTACAGAAATTATACACCAATTCTGCTAAAGCCATACTATTAGCCTGATCGCTTGCTCTGATCCCTGTTATATTGGGAGCCATATCCGATATTACAAGGTCTGCCGCCTGATTGCCAATCTGTGCAATGCAAATTGTGGCAACCGCCTCATCAGCAAAATCTCCCAAGATAAAAGAAACGCCATAGACAGATTTCATTGGCAATCGGTCAACGGCAATAACACGCCCATCCTGCCCGACTTTTTGACTAGCATATTGTGACCAACTGCCAGGGGCGGCGCCAAGATCCACCACGCAATCATGCGGTCTGATCAGTTTATCTTGTTGATCAATTTCTTGCAGTTTATAAACAGCCCGAGAGCGATAGTGCGCAGCTTTGGCTTGTTGGACATAGCGATCTTTATTTTGTGCCTTTAACCAATGTTGATTAGATTTGTTTTTACGCATTTTAAATTTTCAGTTTAAATATATTGTATCGTCAAAATCTCATATTCAATGATCCCGCCAGGCGCATTGACCTCTGCAATATCACCTGCTTGCTTGCCGATCAAGGCACGGGCAATCGGTGAGTTGATTGAGATCAATCCAACATTGATATCGGCTTCTTCTTCACCGACAATTTGGTAAGTCACTTTAGCATCTGTCTCCAGATTTAATAATTCTAAGGTGGCACCAAAAACAACCCGACCGTCTGCATCAAGACTCGTGACATCAATAATTTGTGCATTAGCCAAAGCAGATTCTATTGCATTAATCCGTCCTTCAGCGAAACTTTGTTGTTCTCGGGCAGCATGATATTCCGCGTTCTCACTGAGATCGCCATGTGCTCTGGCTTCTGCTATCGCTTTTATTATTTCAGGGCGATCAACGGTTTTTAATTGATGCAGTTGCTCTTTTAATTTTTCTGAACCTTTGATAGTCATAGGCGTTTTATTCATGCGATGACTCCTTTATGTAATTGTTGCAAACTATTCACTTCAAACTGCTCTGTTTGTTTTAATGCTGCGATTGTTGCCATGGCACCGGCGATGGTCGTGGTATAAAAAACTTTATGTTGTAATGCAACCCTTCTGACTGAATACGCATCGGCAATGGTTTTTTTACCCTCAGTGGTATTGATGATTAAATCAATCTCGCCATTTTTGATCATATCCACAATATTGGGTTGCCCCTGCCGAACTTTATTGACTTGCTTGCAAGGGATGGTTGCTTTAGTCAAGACATCATGCGTTCCATGCGTTGCATAAAGATTATAGCCTAATTCACGCAATTCTTGCGCGACGACAGAGACTTTTTTCTTATCCAGATCATTCACGCTAATAAATACATTGCCCGTGACGGGTAAAGTCTCGCCGATGGCTAACTGACATTTTGCAAAAGCCGCCCCAAAGGTTTTGCCGATTCCCATGACCTCGCCCGTTGATTTCATCTCAGGCCCTAATACGGGATCTACGCCAGGAAACTTTATAAATGGGAAAACGGATTCTTTGACACAATAATAATCGGGGACAACGCGCTCGGTGATGCCTTGCTCCGCCAACGATCTGCCAACCATGCAAGCGGCGGCAATTTTTGCTATCGCAAGCCCGGTTGCTTTTGATACAAATGGCACTGTCCGTGAGGCACGGGGATTGACCTCCAACACAAAGATTTGATCATCTTGAATAGCAAATTGGGCATTCATCAAACCAACCACCTTTAAAGCATGTGCCATGCTGGTGATTTGTTTGATTAACGCTGCAATGATGGCGGGGCTTAAGCTATGTGGCGGTAAGGAGCAAGCCGAGTCGCCCGAATGCACGCCCGCTTGTTCAATATGCTCCATGATCCCAGCAACAAAAACATCCTCGCCATCAGCAATCGCATCAACATCTACTTCAATCGCATCATTTAAAAAGCGATCCAGTAACACCGGCGCGGTATTAGATAAGGCAACAGCCTTACTCATGTAATTTTGTAGTTCTGCCTCGTTGTAAACGATTTCCATTGCCCGCCCGCCTAATACATAGGAGGGTCTGACGACTAAAGGGTAGCCAATTTTATCAGCCGCTTTTATCGCTTGTTGAACGGTTTTAGCCGTTGCATTAGCGGGTTGTTGTAACCCTAAGTCATTTAATAATTGTTGAAACCGTTCTCTGTCTTCGGCTAGATCAATGGAATCGGGCGTGGTGCCAATAATCGGTGCGCCGGCAAGGCTCAAATCATGCGCTAGTTTCAACGGCGTTTGCCCGCCATATTGCACAATCACGCCATGCGGCTTTTCAATAGCAATGATTGCTAATACATCTTCTAAGGTCAGTGGTTCAAAGTAAAGTCTGTCAGAGGTGTCGTAATCTGTTGAAACCGTTTCAGGATTACAATTAATCATAATGGTTTCATAGCCTAAATCGCGCATTGTCAAGGCAGCTTGTACGCAACAATAATCAAATTCAATGCCTTGACCGATTCGGTTTGGGCCGCCGCCTAATACCATGATCTTTTTTTGCTGGCTAGGGCGCGCCTCGCATTCAACATCATAGCTTGAATATAGATAAGCCGTGCTGGCTTCAAATTCAGCAGCACAGGAATCAACCCTTTTGTAGATGGGGCGCACATTTTTTGCTAACCTTAATTGCCGTATTTCAGTCTCGCTAAGCGCGGTTAATTCAGCCAATCTTGCATCAGAGAAACCTTGCCGTTTTAACTGGCGTAAGCGCGCCGTTGTCAATGAGGCGGCACCTTCGGCTTGCAGTAATTGTTCTTGTTCAACGAGATCATGAATTTGTGCTAAGAACCAAGGATCAATGCGACTGAGTTCAAAAACCTTTGCAATCGTCAGACCATGACGAAAGGCATCGCCAATATACCAAAGCCGCTCGGCGCGCGGGATTCGCAATTCAAGTTCAATCCTCTCTATACCGTTATCTAGTGTCTTATCAAGCATCTCGTTGAGCCCTGTGACACCTGTTTCCAGCCCGCGTATGGCTTTTTGTAAAGACTCTTGAAAGGTTCTGCCAATCGCCATGACCTCACCGACAGACTTCATTTGAGTTGTCAAACGATCATCGGCATTTGGGAATTTTTCAAACGTGAAACGTGGAATTTTGGTCACGATATAATCAATACTTGGCTCAAATGATGCGGGTGTGGCACCGCTCGTAATCTCGTTTGCAAGCTCATCTAGGCGATAGCCGACAGCGAGTTTTGCGGCAACCTTTGCAATGGGGAAACCAGTTGCTTTGGATGCCAATGCTGATGAGCGAGAGACGCGCGGATTCATTTCAATGATAATCAATTCGCCATTTTGCGGGTTTGTTGCAAACTGTACATTAGAGCCGCCTGTGTCAATACCAATCTCTCGTAACACGGCAAGCGATGCATCACGCATGATTTGGTATTCTTTATCCGTTAAGGTTTGAGCAGGTGCAACCGTAATGGAGTCGCCGGTATGCACGCCCATAGGATCCAAGTTTTCAATAGCACAAATAATAATGCAGTTATCTTGACTGTCACGCACAACTTCCATCTCATATTCTTTCCAACCTAATATGGATTGCTCAACCAAGACTTCATTGTTTGGCGATGCTTCAATACCACGTTCACAAATCGTTAAGTATTCATCACGGTTATAAGCAATGCCGCCGCCTGTGCCGCCTAGCGTAAATGATGGACGAATAATCGTTGGAAAGCCGATTTCATCTATTGCAGCACTCGCCTCTTCAAGATTATGGATGACGCATGACTTTGGCATCGCAAGCCCAATTTTTTTCATTGCAGCACGAAATTGCGCTCTATTCTCGGCTTTGTTGATCGCCTCTTTTGAGGCACCGATCATCTCTACGCCAAATTGTTCTAAAATGCCATGGTTGGCTAAATCCAACGCACAGTTTAATGCTGTTTGTCCGCCCATCGTCGGTAATAGTGCATCGGGTTTTTCTTTTTCAATAATACGCGCAACCGTCTGCCACTCAATCGGCTCAATATAGGTTGCCGCCGCCATCTCTGGATCAGTCATAATAGTTGCCGGGTTTGAGTTGACGAGAATGATACGATAGCCTTCCTCGTTCAAGGCTTTGCAAGCCTGAACCCCAGAATAATCAAACTCGCAGGCTTGCCCGATAACGATGGGTCCCGCACCAATGATCAGAATGCTGTTTATATCCGTGCGTTTAGGCATGGGCTTGGTTTTTATGTTCTTGCATTAATTGAATGAACTCATTGAACAGGGATTTTAGATCATGCGGGCCAGGGCTTGCCTCAGGATGTCCTTGAAAGCCAAATACGGGTTTAGTTTGATGGTGCACGCCTTGTAATGAGTGATCAAATAAAGAGCGGTGTGTTGCTAATAAACATTTTGGTAAGGTTTGCTCATCAACAGCAAAACTGTGATTTTGGCTAGTAATCAATACTTGTCCGTTGTTTAACGTTTGGACGGGGTGATTTGCGCCGTGATGCCCGAATTTCATTTTGACTGTTTTTGCTCCTAAGGCTAATGACAGTAATTGATAACCAAGGCAAATACCAAACAAGGGCAGTCCTGTATCAATCAATTCAGAGATAGCATGAATGGCATAAGCACAAGGCTCAGGATCGCCTGGCCCATTGGATAAGAAAACCCCATCAGGTTTTTTAGCCAATATCATTGCCGCTGTTGTCGTAGCTGGGACAACCGTCACGGCACAACCTAAATCAGTCAAAATACGGAGAATGTTTCGTTTTACGCCAAAGTCATAGGCAATAACCTGCCATTTTTTTTGATGAGTCGGTGGCGGATTATTTGTTAGTGTCCAGCAATGATCGGAGCAAGGATATGTCACGGTGGTTGACACGGCTTTAGCCAAATCCATGCCTATTAAACCCGCAAAAGATTGCGCTGCTGCAATGACCTCATTCGGCTCAATATTACCTGTTGCCACACAGCCCTTCATTGAACCATGGCGGCGTAAATGATGGGTCAACTGGCGTGTATCAATGTCTGCAATAGCAACGATCTCTTGTTTTTTTAGATAGGAACTTAAATCCTCTTGCGCCCGCCAGCTACTGACTGCAATCGGTAAATCACGGATCACTAAGGCACTTGCAAAGATTTTATTAGATTCTTGATCATCGTTATTGATGCCTGTATTGCCAATATGAGGATGGGTCAAGGTGATGATTTGTTTGTAATAAGATGGGTCGGTCAATATTTCCTGATAACCGGTGATTGCCGTATTAAAAACCACTTCACCAACCGCTTTGCCTCTTGCACCGATTGCAGTACCATAAAACAAAGTGCCATCTTCTAGGGCTAATAGTGCGGTTTCGGTCAAAAGGATTCCACCTGTTTAAGTTATAGATTGTTGATCAATAAAGATTTTGCTATTAGATTATGGCGCAAAAGCACAAGCGGCATTGTTTTCAAACGACCATCAGCAAAAAGAGTCACTATTTTTAGTGTTGCCCCATCAGTCCGATTATAATGCAACATCATGGCAGTTGGCTATAATTGTTTTTTAAATTGATCTTAAAATTAGAACGGTTCAAATCAATGATTATGAATAGTCGTTTATAAAGAATTAATAATGATCAAGCACATGGATTTAATCTAGGCAATGATCCAAAATGGACTAATGATATTGAGCGGTTATGAATAAAAGACTCTGCCCTTTGTTGGCAATCATTGCAGATGGCAATTTTTATTCTGGACAAGAGCTTGCAAACAGGCTTTGTGTGTCCCGCGCAATGATATGGAAGTTGATCAAACAGCTCACAGCATTGGGATTAGAAATTGAGGCACGGCATGGCAAAGGTTATCGGTTGCGTTGTCCAATAGAGCTTTTATCAGAGTGCACAATCAAACATTTTTTATCCACTCATGCGGCGCAATATCACCCCGAGATTGAGACATTATTTAGCACGGATTCTACCAACACTTATTTATTAGCGCGTTCGGTGACTCAATCCATTCATGCGAATGTCGTGTTGGCTGAATATCAGTCTCATGGTCAGGGGCGGCGTGGGCGGCAATGGTTGTCGCCTTTAGGCGGCGGTTTATATTTTTCTATTGGTTGGCATTTTAATTTGAATAGCACGACACCAACGTTATGGTCATTATATATTGGCGTTGCAATAGTCAAAGGTTTAAACGCTCTTGGGATCCATAATGCGCAGTTAAAATGGCCGAATGATATTCTGATTAATAATCAAAAATTAGGCGGGATATTGATCAATATTAGAGGCGAGGTGGAAGGCCCGCTGGATGTGGTGGTTGGCGTTGGCATTAATTACAATATGCCCAAAGCGATTGCATTGGAAGCATCAGCACCGATGACCGATCTATGTTGTAACAGCAATCATCATTTGTCCAGAAATCAGATAGCGGCTGCATTGATCAATAGTGTTTTTGAGATATTGGCAAGCGTTGATTTGGGCAAGACGGCTAAATTGCTTGGGCAATGGCGGCAGCATGATTGTTATAGCGGTAAACAAGCCATGCTCATTGCACAACAAAATAGTATTGCAGGGATCGTAGAGGGGGTTGACTCGCAAGGTGCGTTGATATTGAATGTTGACGGCAAGCGACAACATTATATTTCAGGTGAATTGAGTTTGCGACAGCAATGATCACAGCATTATTTGATATTGGTAATTCTACTATTAGCTGGGCGATAAAAGCCGATCAAGACTTTGTGCTAAAAGGGCGATTTCAATATAGCAGGCAAAACCTCAATGAACAATTAACCCAAAATATTCAGTTCTCGGATGCGCCCCGCCCTGTTATTGCGTTGGCATCAAGCGTTGCCGAGCAGACGATTGTTGCGCAAGTGCAAGATTGGAGCGAGCAACATTGGCAACTCAAATTATGGCAGGCACGAGTGGGTGCTTGTTTTGGTCAATTAAAAAACAGCTATAATGATCCAAGTCAGATGGGGGTTGATCGTTGGTTGGCAATGATTGCTGCTTGGTCGTATTATGAGACAGATTTATGTATTGTAGATTGTGGGACGGCATTGACGATTGATGTGATTGATTCAGCCGGCGATCATAGCGGCGGTTATATTCTCCCTAGTGTTACAATGATGCAGCAGGCGTTAGTGGATAAAACAGACAATATCAATCTCTCTATACAGGATAAGCCCTTGGCAATAAAATTGGCAACCGACACGCAAACAGCATTAAATCATGGCGCAACCTTGGCAACGGTTGCGACAATAGATCGTGTTGTAGGGACTTTAAGCGATGAGACAAAATGTATTCTAACTGGCGGCACAGCACAATATATTCAACCTTTTTTAGCCAAGCCCTTTATCTATATGCCCGATTTGGTATTGGATGGGCTTGCAATATTGTATAAAGCCAAACCATGAAATGGTTATTCATCTTATTGTTGTTGATCAACATCATTTATTTTGGTTGGGAGATAGATCGGAATGCGCGTTTTAGCCCGTTAGATTCTGCCGAAATGATTACAATCCC
>VSKW01002276.1_pt1 | contig 12336 bp, 11 predicted proteins | sample 4798611 | NCBI WGS metagenome assembly VSKW01 (sample SAMN12179536, study PRJNA552185) | sponge metagenome | biome: deep-sea hydrothermal plumes; feature: spots directly above weak diffusing fluid; material: sea water; isolation source: sponge from the Crane site of a hydrothermal vent ...
CGTTTGCCATCGCTTCATTTTAAGTTGCGGGTGATAATATCTGCTTGAGGTGGCGCGTAAATGGTGCGGCTTTAATAAAACCAATCAAACGTTTTGATGGTATTTCATGTTGCTGTTTAAAAAACAAGATGGCGGGTGGCCCAGACAAATTAAAATGATTTAAAAATGCTTGATCCATTTCATTGTATTCGGTTACATCTGCTTTGAGTAAGACAAACTGATTGAATGCACGTTGCACGGACTGCTCGGAATAGGTATAAGCCTCTAGTTCTTTACAAGCGATACACCAATCGGCATAAAAATAAAGCAAGATCGGTTTGTTTGCTTGTTGCAGTTGTTGCTGAAATTGCTCAAGGTTTGTAACGGGTTGAAACGACAAAGCCGTTTGCGTTGTTTGCTTGACGAGGGTTGATTGACTAAATGGTTTTAAGACTGTGCCGTGACCATTCGCAGCGGCGACAATCAACACGCTACCATACACAAATAATACTAAACCCAATCCTTTAAAGAGACGTTGCCAAGGTGTTGAGTTTCCGTCCGTGCGATCAAAAGCACCGATAAAAATAGCGGTTGTGATCAATAATGTTGCCCATAAGATTAAGGTCACAGCGGGCGGCAATATCCGTTCTAATAACCAGATTGCAACGCCTAACATGATCACACCGAAGAGCTGTTTAATCTGCACCATCCAAGCGCCTACACGCGGCAATAACGCGCCTGATCCTGCGCCAATCACCAATAACGGTACGCCTAAACCAACGCCGAGCGCGAACAAGGCAAGCCCGCCAAGCAAGGCATCACCGGTTTGACTAATATAGAGCAATGCGCCTGCTAGCGGCGGGGCAACACAAGGACCGACGATAATTGCGGACAATATGCCCATCATGCCTGCCCCTGCTAGGCGACCACTTTTTGCCTGATTTTGACGTGCTGATAATTTGCTTTGAAGGCTTGCAGGTAATTGTAATTCATAAAAACCAAACATAGATAAAGCAAGCACAATGAAAATGCCACTGAATAAAATCAAGACGATGCTATTTTGTGCGGCAGCTTGTAGATTAAAGTCAAACAAGCTGGCAATCACGCCTAAGATGGCATAGCTAAAAGCCATAGCGATAACATAACTTGCCGAAAGCGCAAATGCTCTTTTGCGAGTGATGCGACCTGCTCCGATGATGATGCCAGATAAGATTGGAATCATCGGAAACACACAAGGGGTCAAGGACAACAACAGACCAAAGCCAAAAAAAGACAGGATGTTTAACAATAAACTTTTATCTTTTAATTTTTGAGTGATTAAATCTTGTTCAGATAATGTGATTGATGGCAGGGAAGACTGATTGCTTGATGCGTTTGTATCGTGATCAAGATTGATCGCAACAGGAATGATTTTTTTAATAGGCGGATAACAAACAACATTTTCCTTGCAACCTTGATAGGCGACTTCAAAGGCGATTTCTTTTAAGGTTGTATCGCTCACTTGAAACTGTATGAATGCTTGATCGTTGCCGTAATAGGCTTCAACTTGTCCAAATTCGGGGTCTTGTTTTACAGTGCCAGACGGGAAAGCTTGAGTAGATAAGGTGACGGACGGGGCAAGCGCGCGAATAGAAAATTTATCTTTATAAAGGTAATAGTTTTTTTCTACTTGCCATTGCAAGCTTAATTGATTGGCAGAATATTGTTCAAGGTTGACTTTGAATGCAAGCTCAGGGTCTAAGATTTCATCGGCACGATTTTGATCTTGAAATGAAAACGCATCGGCTAATGTATCTAAGGCATTATCAGCGTTTGCAGATAAGGACAATAGCAAGATCAAGAATGTAGCAATATGACGTGTGCAAGACATGATGATTATTGAGTCTGTTGGTCTATCCAATTTAAATAATCTGTAAACCCTGTACTAATAGGGACAGCAATGATTTCTGGAAGTTCATAAGGATGTTGTTTTTTTAACGAGGACTCCAGAGCAGAATACTTTGCGCTAGTGGTTTTGATGAGTAACAACACTTCATCGGCATCATCAAGCCTGCCCTCCCACATAAACAAAGAGTGTACATTCGGTACGATATTGACACAAGCGGCTAATTTTTCTGTAATCAATATGCTTGCTGTCTGTTGTGCAGTCGTTTTATCAGGATAGGTACTCAAGACCAATAAATAAGGAATTTTCTGGTTCATTGTTTCAGGGATTCTGCGGCTTTTAATAGTTGGCGACTGATCTCGGTTTCTTTAGAGATGGTCAATAATAATTGTTGTTGTGCGCGTGTCATACCAACATACAATAGACGTACTTGTTCAGTTATATCGCCATATTGACCGTAACCCACGCCGATTATCGCAACATAAGGAAACTCCAATCCCTTACTGTTGTGGATAGTCATAACAGTAATTTTGTTGATAGTAGGATCATAAGCCTGCTTATGTTTTTTTTCAGTGATTCCTAAATGAGGAATATCGGCTTTTGTTAAATTTTCGTTAATCTGTTTAACGCGATCTTTAGTAAGGCATAAGATAGCCATCTCGCCCCACGCGACACCTTGCCTATGCCATTTTTGTAATTGTTGGCGGATACAAACAACTTCAAGTTCAAAATCTGCAAACTGATGAACGGTTGGCAGATCGCCAGTTGTCCCTGCTGCCGTAGGCTCAATCAAAGGAATACGATCTTCATCAATATTATCTTGTTGTTTAATCAAAGGGTAGGCAAATTGATAGGCAAAATACAAAATCTCTTGTGTATTGCGATAATTTTTTTTCAATTTCCTGGTGCGTCCTCGGGCTTTTATGCCGACGCTTGCAAGGCTAAAATCTAAAGTTGCTCGTTTATAAATATCTTGAGCACTATCATAAAGCACTAAGAGATCGCTAGTCGGTGCAATCATTTGCACGACTAATTTCAACCATGCGGGTTCAAAATCTTGCGCTTCATCAATCAGTAATGTTGAATATTGTTCGCGCGGAATGTCACCATTATTAAATGCCGTAATGACTGATTCTACCTGTCTATCGTACAATTTAGATTTAGATTCTATCAAAGAGATATGATGTTTTTTTAACTGTTTGGCACACCAATCATGAAAGTGATCAACCTCAACATTGCTTATTTTATCGGAGGCAATAAAAGTCCGTAATTTTGTTGCCAATGTTGTATTAAAACACAATACTAAAATAGGTTTCTCGTTGTTTGCATGAAGCCTTGCTAGATAGCGACAACGATATAGCAGAATGATCGTTTTGCCAGAGCCTGCAACACCATGAATAACACGATGTCCCGTGCCTAAACTATGTGCGAGTTTTTCCTGTTGTAAATCCATAACCTTGATCTTATCAGGCAAGCTGCTTTGCTCTGGACTGTCTTCAGTGATCAACCCCAACTGTTTGCCAATACGGATCTCGGGAAATAAATGCCAACGCACTCGGTCAATTTGTGATTGATTTAATGTGTGACTGAATTGATGCTGAAATATTTCCCATAAGCGTTGTTGAAAAATTTTAATATCAGACAAATCTTCTTTGTAGAGAATAGATTGAGCAGGTAACACTGCCTCACGCTCGGTTGTATTAGGTATTTTCTGTTCAATCTGCGTGCGTGTGATATTGGTGAAAACCACCCCAAAGTCATAAGGCATGATCAAATTACCTTGATATTGTCCATCTTGTTGTTGTAATGCAAGATCAGTTTGTAATTGATTGATGACAGCAAAAGTATATTGCCTTGCTTGTGCTAATGGATGTAGAGCTAGTTTGCGCCCCGTATTGGTTAATAACTCAACTTCTTGTTTATCAATTTTATTCAAGGTTTCCAGTTTCCAGTCTTTGATCTCCAAAAACAATAGTCCACGGCGAGGATGCAGGATAATAAAATCAGGATAACGACGTGTTTTGCCAATGGGAATGTCATACCAAAACATGCAGTTTTGTTCAGGTATAGATTCTAAGCAACGGGTTACTTTTTTCTCACCAGAAGTCATACGATTCTGGTTTGCTTGATTAAGCGTTGTAATCCTTATTGCCATGATTAAATAAATGTTTTTTATCATCATAGCTAGGTTTTGTTTGAGGGTCTATCAATTTGTTAGGATAATATTTAAAGCAATATGCAACAATAATAGTGCGCCGCTTAACGCATATCGTTTATTTGTCAGAAGTTTGTTGCACGAGATGACAATCATGATTAAAACTTCTAAATGATTGTATAATAGATCGTTCAAGACTTATAAAAAGAGGGCAACAGATGCTTTGGTTCAAGGCATTACATTTAATCTTTATGGTCACTTGGTTTGCAGGACTGTTTTATTTACCAAGATTATTTGTGTATCACAGCATGAGTGATGATCCGATCAGTCTTGCTCGTTTCAAACTCATGGAACGTAAACTGTATTATGGGATCACAACGCCGGGGGCTGTTTTGACGTTGATTTTTGGCTTGTGTTTATTTTACAGTCATGGCGGATTAGCGACTTATAGCGGACAATCTTGGTTGACGGTCAAGTTTTTTTTGATTGTCTTATTGCTTGTTTATCATGTTTATTGCGGCGTGTTATTGCGTGATTTTAAACACGATCAAAATAAACACAGTGCTATTTGGTATCGTTGGTTTAATGAGATCCCGGTGATCATTTTGATCGCCATTATGATCTTAGCTGTGGTTAGACCATTCTAATCGCAAACCCCGATCCATTTAGTTCAATTCAGTGTCTTAGTTTTTATCACTAATCATTTATCAGCAGATCATCTATGAGTCATCAGCAAAAACCAATCGTATTGAGTATTGCAGGACATGATCCAAGTGGCGGTGCTGGCATTCAAGCCGATATTGAAAGCATTGCTCAGGCAGGTTGTCATGCAGTCACAGTGATTACTGCTTTGACGATTCAAAATACGCAAAAAGTTTTTGCAACAATTCTGCAAAAACCAGAACCATTCAGACAACATATTCAAGCGATTTTTGCTGATATGGAGATTGCCGCTTGCAAGATAGGGCTATTAGGTGCTGTTGATTTGATTGACGTGATCTATGAGCAATTATCAAACAAAGCGATTCCGATAGTCTTTGATCCGATCATTGATGCAGGCTCTGGTGCGCAATTTTCAAATGAGGCAATTTGCACCAAGATGCGAGAGACGCTATTGCCGATTACAACGATCATCACGCCGAATAGTTTAGAGGCCAGGGCTTTAGCAAATGTAGCGGAGTTGTCAACGGCGGCGGCAACACTACTGCAATTCGGTGCGCAATCTGTTTTGATTAGCGGCACGCATGAACATACTGAAAACGTGATCAATACATTTTATGAGCATGATCAGACACCGATCAATTACCGTTGGCGGCGATTGGCATCAACCTTTCATGGTTCAGGTTGCACGTTATCGGCAAACATTGCCGCTCAATTAGCCTGTGGCAAAGACCTGCAAGCGGCGATAGAGCACGCTCAACAATACACTTGGGATACCTTGCAACATGGGTTAAAACTTGGACGTGATCAATATCATCCTAATCGTTTTTTCAACAACGAGGCAGGCAAGGTCAAGCAATGAACATCGCTTGCTCTCGTGGGCTTTATGCCATCACCGATGGCACGCATTTAACGACTGCCGAGTTATTAAAAAAATCAGCACAAATTTTAAGTTGTGGCATCGCACTATTTCAATATCGTGATCAGTACGCGCTCAAAGCAAGGAAAAAAGAATTAGCTTGTGCATTAAAAACACTTTGTGAACAATATCAAACACCGTTTATCGTCAATGATGATTTAGAGCTTGCAAAGGCAGTCGCCGCCGATGGGTTGCATTTAGGGCAAACGGATATAGATATTGGCACGGCAAGGGCAGCGCTTGGCGACAAGATCATTGGCATATCTTGTTATGATGATCTCAATCGTGCTATTTGGGCAGAATCTAACAGCGCGGATTATGTTGCTTTTGGCGCTTGTTATCCGTCATTAACAAAACCCGATGCAAGCGTTGTCACTCTTGCAACATTAGCACAAGCAAAATCAACATTAACGATCCCGATAGTTGCGATTGGTGGTATTACCCCTGAAAATGGACAAGATTTAGTCGCTGCAAAGGTTGATTATTTAGCGGTAATCAGTGGGCTTTTTGCAGCTAGAGATACACTTGATAAGACAACACAATATTTGAATTTATTTAAATGATTATGACAAACGATTTATTTAGTGCCGCAAAAGAGCATATCCCTGGCGGGGTCAATTCACCTGTTCGTGCTTTTAAAGCGGTATCGGGGACACCTGTATTTATTAAAAAAGCGACAGGTGCGACGGTTATTGATACGGATGATAAACGTTATATTGATTATGTCGGGTCGTGGGGCGCAATGATTTTAGGTCATGCTCATCCAGAGGTTGTCCGTGCTGTGCACGATACCGTTGTCAATGGGTTGAGTTTTGGCGCGCCAACTGAACTAGAAACGGCGATGGCTAATAAACTTTGTGCCTTAGTCCCGTCAATGAAAAAAGTGCGGATGGTCAACTCTGGCACGGAGGCGGCGATGAGTGCCATTCGGCTTGCGCGTGGTTTTACGAGGCGCGATAAAATCGTCAAGTTTGAAGGGTGTTATCATGGTCATGCCGATTCATTGCTCGTTAAAGCGGGCTCTGGTGCATTGACCTTGGGTGTCCCGACATCGCCTGGCGTGCCAGCAGATTTTGCGCAGCTGACGATCACTTTAGAATATAACAATGCGGATCAAGTCAAACAGTTTTTTGCCAAGCAAGGCGAGGAGATCGCTGCCATCATTGTTGAGCCGATTGCAGGCAATATGAATTGCATTTTGGGCAAAGCTGATTTTTTACAAACATTAAGAGCCGTGTGCGATCAATATCAAACAGTATTGATCTTTGATGAAGTGATGACGGGGTTTCGTGTCGCGCTTGGCGGGGCACAATCTGTTTATCAGATTACGCCGGATTTGACCATATTAGGTAAAGTAATCGGTGGCGGTTTGCCTGTCGGTGCGTTTGGTGGGCGGGCAGATATTATGGATCAGATAGCGCCTGATGGACCTGTTTATCAAGCAGGAACTTTATCGGGGAATCCTGTTGCGATGGCGGCAGGATTAAAAACATTAGAATTGATTTCAAGTGCGCGATTTTTTGATCATCTGAACGAGCAGACTGGACGGTTGATGGCAGGTTTAACAAAGGTTTTTAATGAGGCGGGAATTGCATTTACGAGCAATCATATCGGCGGCATGTTTGGTTTGTTTTTTTCCAAATCAGAAACAGTAGATTGTTTGCAAAAGGTCATGGATTGCAATCAAGCGCAGTTTAAAATATTTTTTCACGAGCTTTTAAAACAAGGCATTTATCTTGCGCCATCGGCATTTGAAGCGGGCTTTGTCTCAAGCGCACATCGTGACACGGATATTGAAGAAACCATTGCAAGCGTTGCCCGCATTGCACCGTTGCTTGTGGTGGATAGATTGTAGAATGCTTTAAAATTCAATATAATCCTTTAGCATTAAAAGGACTTAACTAGCCAAGATTTTTTCTAAATTTACTATTACTTTCAAGCATTACAAAAGTAAAACATAATCAGTACAATAATGTTATTGTTAATAAGACATAATCACGAATTATAAAAATGGAAAAATTACCTAGAGAAAAATTATTATCTGCCCATATCTCATCATTAGAATCGGAAGAATTGATGGCTATTATTTTAGGCACAGGAGCAAAGGAAAACAGTGTTTTTGCTCTAAGCAAGGAGTTGATAGATTTCTTGCGTAGCAATCTTAATAGTAAAATTACTATAGATGAGTTATTGCAATTTAAGGGGATAGGAAAGAATCGTGCTTTGCAAATTATTTCTGCTTTAGAACTAGGAGCACGCTTTAGGACTAACAAAGACAAACTAAAAGTGCATTCCGTTGGGCGAGGTCAATTTATTTTAGGAGATTGCCTACAAAGCATGAAAGAAATCTCCAGTGATAGTATTACTTTGGCTTTCACTTCACCACCATATCATAATGCCATTAATTACGATGACCATATAAAAAAGATCAATGGAGAAATTGATTATTGGCGGCGTAGCGAACAATCGTATGATTTTTATAAATCTTTTTTGATTGATCGGTTTAAGGAACTGTATCGGATTATTGAACCTGGCGGACATAATGTTGTTAATATAGCCCCAGTGGGTTGGGACGGAAAGCGTATTGCCTTACCGTTTCATTTTGTCTCTTGGATGGAAGAAATTGGTTGGCAATTTAAAGAAGATATTATCTGGAGCAAAGAAGTTGTGAGAGATAAAAGAAGTGGAGTGCTTATGCAGCATCCTTACCCAGGTTATTATTATCCTAGCTTGGCAGCAGAGTATGTTTTTGTCTTTCAAAAAATAGCCACTCAAAAAAATAAAAACAATATTTATCATCATCGCTCAAAGCAAGAAAAAGAAGATAATAAAATTGATCTATCTAACTATCAAAGTATGAGTAAAAATATTTGGTCAATTCGTCCTGTTGCGCCTAAAGAAAATATTCATCCTTGTCCTTTTCCAGAGGAATTAGCGAGGCGTGTTATCCAGTTTTATTCCTATAAAGATGACACGGTTATTGATATATTTTCAGGTAGTGGCGTTACTAATGTCACCGCTGAAAAACTTGAACGAAAGCATATTGGTTTAGAAACTGAAAAAGAATACATAGACTTTAGTATCAATATGGTTAAACAGACAGAACATTTATCTTGCGCCATCGGCATTTGAAGCAGGCTTTGTCTCAAGCGCGCAAAGTTGTAATGTCTTACCAAAAGGCTTGGTTGAGTCGTTAGCTTTTAGCTTGGCGAAAAAGTTTTAGGCCATATAAAGAATGCACCAAAGCGACCTGATTTAGCTTCGCCTCCTGCCATTTCACCTTTTTTTGTTAATACCTGTTTATCATCAATCTGTTCAATATATCCGTTAGCAATCAATGTTTTTAATAATTCTGGTGTTTTAAGTTTTAATTGAGTCGCTAATTTAGATGTCGTGATTTTAGATAATTCGTTTTTTTCAGATTTCATATCTTTGGCATTTGAATCAACAGGCGGGCTTGGTTTTTTGATTTTCTCTAATGAAATCCTTACTTCATCGCTAATACGAATAATGCGCTGTGCTTCTTCATAGGTATCTTTATACATTTCTGGATCATCGTCACGTGAGACATGCACGCCCATTTCATTGTTATTAACTTGGCTAAATTCATAAAGATTTAGGCTAGTAATAATGCAAGAATGTTCATTGAGATAACATTTTGCATGTAGATTTTTACAGAAACTTGTGCGAATAAAAGAAAGTTCATTGAACCAGGTTATTTCTACAGGCTGTAATTCACTTTTACCATAAACAATACGAACATCAATTTTTAGTCGGTTTTTATCTTCAAGAAGCTCTTTAATGCGGTCATTTAGTTTGAGAAATGGACTGATCAGAATCAAACGATCTGAAGCTCCTTTTATGAGCTCTTCTAGGTAATAATTAGTTGCGCTGGTATTCAAAAATTTTGCCATAATAAAATTTCCTCCAATTTTAAAAGAAGTTCATTATTATATTTAGTTTTGTCTAACGCCTGCCTTGACCTCTTGCACATATTTTAAATAATAAATATGATCATTTTTGGTTGGAAAACTAAAGCGGCTAAGATTATAGATATTACCTTGCTTATTTAAAAGCAGTAAATATGTAGCCCCTATAGCAAGGCTCGTATTGCAAACAGCCCTAGCTGGCTCTATAGTTGGTTGACCAGAAATATTTGAATCAACAGCAACAGAGCCTTTAATGGTTTCTTTAACGATAGCGGAAAAAGACAAAATTTTATCATAACCTTGTTCCTTGTTTTTGATAACATCAGTGATAGTTGCAATAACGATAGTGTCATAACCTTTAAAGTCTTTAATCGGAAATTGTTTATTTAATGCGGCATCCTTACAAGCAAAACTATAGGTAGCAAAAAACGAAAGGGTTACAAATACTAAAATTTTTTGAAAGTATTTCATATATTACTTTTTACATTTAAAGCCTGTTTATAGGGCAGAATAAAATATCTTATTGAATGAAGCAAGCATCATGTTTTACTTCTCCTGCCAAGATAGATAGAGCAACATCATTCCTGCAAAGCCTAATAACCAGGACACAATCGGCACAGATGCCAAAGTGCCGTGCGTGGTATTATCTAAGGCATAAATAATGGAAGCGGACATCAAAAAGCCAGAGCCGACAACAGCCAATACTGTACGCTGATTGTAGCATTTCATCTCTTCTCGCAAGTGATGGATTTCTTCAGATTTATTTTCCATTTCAATCGTGCCGTCATTAGCGCGATCAATCAAATCAATGATCTTGTTTGGTAAATCAGGCAAACGATAAATGAGTTTTGGCATATTCTCGGTTGCCGCTTTTAATAAACCTTTACGACCAATTCGCTCATCCATCCAACGTTCTAATTGTGGGCGAGCTGTCTTCCATAAATCTAAATCAGGATACAGTTGACGACCAATGCCTTCAATATTGATGATCGTTTTTTGTAACATGAGTAACTGCGGCATGATCTCTACATTGAAGCTACGCGCGATTTGAAACAAACGTTGTAATAACTCTCCAAAAGAAATCTCGTGCATCGGTCTATCTAGCAAAGGCTCGCATACAGTACGAATGGCGGCGCTCAACTCATCCATGCGAGTCTCTTTTGGCACCCAACCAGATTCAATATGTAATGCTGCAACCCGATGATAATCACGATTGAGAAAGGCAATAAAATTATCTGCTAAATAACGTTGATCAAATTCTGTCAAAGAGCACATAATGCCAAAATCAATCACCTTAATAGTGCTGGGTTGTTCTTTTGTAGCAGGCACAACAAACATATTGCCTGGGTGCATATCTGCATGAAAAAAATTATCACGGAAGACTTGCGTAAAAAATATTTCAACGCCATATTCAGCCAACCATTTCAGATCCACGCCCGCTTCAATCAAAGACTTTTTATCCTGCACAGAAATACCCGCCACACGCTCCATCGCTAAAACATGACGATGAGTTAATTGCCAATTAATCTCGGGTACATAATAAGATGCCTCATCGCTAAAGTTCCGCCTTAGTTGCGAGGCATTCGCGGCTTCTCTTTGCAAATCTAATTCATTGAGCAACGTCTTTTCAAACTCTTCAACCACGCCTGTAAAATGCAATGCATTGTTTCTCGGATAATATTTTTCTGCTTTGCCTGCAAGGTATTTTAACAACATTAGATCTTGCCGAATAACCGCTTCAATGCCAGGGCGCAAGACCTTGATGATAAAATCACGTCCATCTTTTAAAGTGGCTAGATGGACTTGCGCAATAGAAGCCGATGCAAGTGGCGTCTCATCAAACTCAAGAAATATGTCATCAAGATCGCATTGATAAGCCTTTTCAATTATTTCGCGCGCTAATTTACCAGAGAATGGCGCAACATTGTCTTGTAATTTGGCAAACTCATTAGCAATGTCCTCTGGCATGACATCGCGGCGGGTTGATAATATTTGCCCTAGCTTGACATAGATGGGTCCAAGTTCCTCTAACATCAATCGCATTCGCTCAGCTCGCGTGCCTTTTTTTCTGCCGAACCAATTCCAAGGAAAGAGATAAAAAATAAATCTAACCGGGCGAAACAAACGCAGTGCAAAGATAAACTCATCCAAACCGTATTTGATAAATATCCGTTGAATGGCAAGTAGTCTTAAAATTTGTTCCATTATTTTATCGGTGCCGCTTGAGTGTTGTTTCAAGTTGATCAATGCGTTGCGTTAGACGATCAACATCTTGGCGCAAAATATCAACATCCTGACAAAATTCTTCAACTAATAAATGATCCGGCAATATTTCTTTTTCAAAGCGTAAATATTCGCTCAAATCATTGCTCAGTATTTTGCTTGTATTGTATGCAAATTGTTTTGACGCACGGCACAATGTGCCAATCTTATAAGCTATCTGATCGCCGACTAATTTTGACAGATGCTCTTCCCAATCAATGTCAATGGATTGCATGATTTTTTGAAATTGTTGCGCAAGCCCAATATCCCCGATAATTTGCATATTCGTCGGGAGTCTAGTGTTTTCTTGTTTAGCCAGCATCATCTTTAAAAAATTACTCAATGTTCCTTTTATCAAGACATGTGGCTCTTCAGTAAGATTAGTGTCTATTGCTAAACCATGCGTTGCAGGACGTAAGAATAAAACCAAGTTCGTATTAGTCAATTCAAAAGCGATGATCTGATCGCTAAGTTGTGCAACCGCTTCTAAGGTTGCCTCATCAAGTTGCAATGCTTGATTGATGAGTCGTTCCAGTTGACTCAACCA
>VSKW01018255.1_pt1 | contig 12286 bp, 15 predicted proteins | sample 4798611 | NCBI WGS metagenome assembly VSKW01 (sample SAMN12179536, study PRJNA552185) | sponge metagenome | biome: deep-sea hydrothermal plumes; feature: spots directly above weak diffusing fluid; material: sea water; isolation source: sponge from the Crane site of a hydrothermal vent ...
AAATAAGCCTCATAAATAGTATAGGCAAGTTTAAAATCTTTATGTAACAATTTACGACTAAACTTAAAAATATCGCCAAAGCAATCATTGAGTTTTAAAGAAATTATGCAATATCAACATCTTATCTTAAAAAGCGTTCAACCATTCTTGGCTTTGTTGCTGCTTATTGCGCCATTTTGCGCATTTTGCGCAAGTGAGACAAAAGCCTTTAATTTAGTAGAAGTTGCCCCGGGTGTTTATGTTCATCTTGGGCAACATGTTGTGATTGAACATCAACAACATGATGATATTGCCAATATTGGCTTTATTATCGGCGAGCGGTGTATTGCTGTGATTGATTCCGGCGGCTCTGTTGATATTGGCAAGCAATTACGACATGAAATACGCCAAATCTCGCAAAAACCAATTTGCTATGTTATCAATACCCATGTTCATTTTGATCATATTCTTGGCAATTTGGCGTTTAAAAAAGAACAGCCTATTTTTATTGGACATCAACAATTAGCAGAAAGGATTGAACAAAGTCGGTCATTTTTTTTAACGCAATTCAAAAACGACTTAGGCAAAAATCCTGACACAAATTCAATTATTGCACCCGATGAGTTAGTCGCCGATATGAAACAAATTGATCTCGGCAACCGCCTATTGACATTAACAGCCTATCCCGTTGCCCATAGCCATACTGATCTAACGGTGTTTGATCATCAAACAAAAACATTATGGACAGGCGATTTGATCTTTCGCAAACGTGTTCCTGTATTAACAGGCAGTCTTTTAGGTTGGCTTGCCACAATAAAAAAATTACAATCATTAGCGGTTAAAAAAGTCATTCCAGGTCATGGTGATGTTGCTAATTCAATGACAGAAGCGATTGGCAAACAACAAAAGTATTTAGAACGTTTATTGACTAAAACTCGCCGTGCCATTGCATCAGGCACGTTCATCAATGAAGCGATGGAGACGATTGATAGCGAAAATCAATCGGCTTGGTTATTATATAAATCTCAACATCGTGCTAATGTCTCTAAAGCTTTTATTGAATTAGAATGGGAGTAAAACTTAAATTGATTGTTCACTTAACAATATGGATTGAATAAACTAATGCCGAGTTATGATTATTTTTGTGATGCAAATGGCGAGACCGTTGAGGTTCAGCATGATGTGAATACGAAGTTAAAAACTTGGGGCGAGGTCTGCTTTGCAAGTCAAATCCCGATTGGCGATACGGACGTATTAGCACCCGTGCGATTAGTGTTGCAACCAGTGGCAATTAACGTACCCGTTAGCAATTCAAAATTGAAAGAAAGCGGTTTTACAAAACTTGTCAAACGAGATGATGGCGTTTATGAAAATGTCACGGCAAGTGGCGATGAAAAAAGATATATGAAAGCGGGAGACCAATCATCAGTCCCGCACCTACATAAAAAAATTTCTAGTTGAAATATGCTCATTAGAGCTTACTTGCTCGCCTTATGTTGCTTTTATTGGAGTCATGCTGGCGCACCAGTCATGGCAAGTGATCGCCAAAGAAAACGGGCATAGCCTACATCAAGCAGCACCGCAAATAGTCGTGGAAAATAGATTAAAGGTATTGACGTTGGTACGCGAAGATTGAATACATCTTAATATGAAATTAAATGATGAGATTGTAAAAAAATGACACAAATAAATATAAAAAACGCGCGATATTTTGCAGTGATAATTTAGATGCAATTATGGAACTTGTGCAGTAGGATAAAGTAATGTTTTTTAAAGATTCAAAATTATAAATTTTATTAGACTAGCATGATGAAAACATGATTATTTCTAACCAAACTGGTAATACATTGTATTTAGGTGATTGTAAGGAAAAACTTCATCTTTTATCAGATGATTCAGTTGATTTAATAGTCACCTCTCCGCCTTATTCTGATCAGCGTAAAAGCACTTATGGAGGCATTTCTAGTAAGCATTATTGCGATTGGTTTTTACCTATTTCAGCGGAGCTATTGCGCGTTTTAAAACCTGACGGGACATTTATTTTGAACATCAAAGAAAGAGCCATCAATGGTGAGCGCAGCACTTATGTTTTGGAATTGATCCTAGAAATGCGTAAGCAAGGTTGGCTATGGACAGAAGAATTTATTTGGCACAAGAAAAATTGCTATCCAGGCAAATGGCCAAATCGTTTTCGTGATGCTTGGGAAAGGATTTTGCAATTTAACAAAAATCGTCAATTTAACATGTATCAAGAAGCGGTTATGGTAGATGTCGGTCATTGGGCAAAAAATCGCCTTAAAAATCTATCTGAGACTGATAAGATACGAGATATTTCTAAAGTCGGTAGTGGCTTCGGTAAAAATATATCCAACTGGATCGGCAGGGATAAAGCTTATCCAACAAATGTTTTACATATGGCAACTGAATGTAACAACAAAAAGCATAGCGCAGCTTTTCCTGAAGAATTGCCTAGCTGGTTTATTAAACTTTTTACTCAAGAAGGCGATGTTATTTTAGACCCCTTTATGGGCTCTGGAACAAGTGTATTAGCGGCTCAAAAATTAAATCGTAATGGCATTGGAATAGAAATTTTACAAGAATATTACGATACTGCAAGAAATCGGTTACAACAGTTACCAGTGCTGACGTAATTTAAATCAAATGACTACCTCTATCATAAACCAAGTTGCAAAATATGTTGAAGACAACATCGGTTTTTTTCATAATCATCGGCTTGCGGGATTAAAACGATTGAATTTGCAAAATATTCTGGCACGCAAGAATCCTTATTTATTTAGAGTCAAAAACATTTTAACGGCTGAAACTATGGTAAAGGCTTTATTAGAGGCACACCTATCTTCTCAAGAGGAAACGATATTTGGTGATTGGTTAGAAAGTTTATGTATATTTGTTAATGGTGCGATTTATCAAGGTAGGAAATCTGGCATTACTGGCATAGACCTTGAATTTGATAAGGATAATATCCGTCATATTGTAGCTATTAAATCGGGCCCGAATTGGGGGAATAGCTCGCAAATTGAAAAGATGAAGGATAACTTTATAAAAGCAAAAAAGACTCTACGAACAAGCGGTTCAGATATGAATGTAAATTGTGTGAATGGTTGTTGTTATGGTCGTGATAATAATCCTGATAAAGGAGATTATTTCAAATATTGCGGTCAACAATTTTGGGAATTCATATCTGGGGAAAGCGAACTATTTATAGAAGTTATTGAGCCTTTAGGAAAACGAGCAAAAGAAAATAATGATGAATTTGCGAAAGCCTACGCACAAATTATCAATCAATTTACCGCTTCATTCATAGAAGATTATTGTACTGCCAACGGAGATATTGATTGGGAAAAATTTGTCCGCTTTAATTCATCTAAGTAACAATCTCTAAAGGCTTTAATTATCCCCTACCCCTCCACCGCAACGGGGATTTGTTCAATCTTTGATTGTGCCGCTGCCATACTTTTTTGGAATGATTCAATTTCATCAAAATTGAGATAGCGATAAATATCTGCCGCCAAGGGTTTGAGATCATCGGCAAACTGCATGTACTCATCACGACTTGGAATATGCCCTAAAATGGATGATACAGCAGCAATTTCAGCAGAAGCTAAAAACACATTTGCCCCATCACCTAAACGATTTGGAAAATTACGCGTGGACGTTGATACCACTGTTGATTTTGCTGCAACCCGCGCTTGATTGCCCATACACAGCGAGCAACCCGGCATCTCCATTCTCGCTCCCGCCTTGCCAAAAATACTATAATAACCCTCTTCGGTTAGTTGATGTTGATCCATCTTCGTCGGCGGCGATATCCATAAACGCGTTGGCAGGGCATTTTGTGCCTTTTGTAACATCTTGCCTGCCGCCCGAAAATGCCCAATATTAGTCATACAAGAGCCAATAAATACTTCATCAATCTTCGTGCCTGCAACATCCGACAAAGTTTTGACATCATCCGGATCATTCGGGCAAGCTAAGATCGGCTCTTTGATCTCATTCAAATCAATTTCAAATATCTTTGCATACTCTGCATCGGGATCAGGCTCCATCAAGACAGGGTTTTCTAGCCATGCTTCCATGGCGCGCGCACGCCGCTCTATCGTGCGAATATCGCCATAACTCTCGCTAATCATCCAACGCAACAAGGTCACATTAGATTGCAGATATTCAATAATGGATTCTTTACCTAAGCGGATCGTGCATCCACCAGCTGATCGTTCAGCAGAGGCATCGGATAGCTCAAATGCTTGCTCACACTTGAGATTTGGCAAGCCTTCAATCTCTAATATCCGACCCGAGAAAATATTTTTTTTGCCTTCTTTAGCAACGGTTAAATCGCCCGATTTGATTGCCGCTAGCGGAATGGCATTGACTAAATCACGCAAAGTCACCCCTGGCTGCATTGCACCTTTAAATCGGACTAATATGGACTCTGGCATATCTAACGGCATGATCCCTGTCGCTGCTGCAAAGGCAACTAAACCAGAACCTGCTGGAAATGAAATGCCAATCGGGAAACGTGTATGAGAGTCGCCGCCTGTGCCAACTGTATCGGGTAATAACATCCGATTTAACCACGAATGAATAATGCCATCGCCTGGCCTTAACGCCACCCCACCCCGTGTTTTAATGAAATCAGGTAAGGTATGGTGCGTGTCAATATCAACGGGTTTAGGATATGCGGCAGTATGGCAAAAAGATTGCAACACGAGATCTGCCGAGAACCCCAAACAAGCTAAATCTTTTAATTCATCGCGCGTCATAGGCCCTGTCGTGTCTTGTGAGCCAACAGTCGTCATGCGTGGTTCACAATATATGCCCGGGCGAATACCCTCAACATGACAAGCCTTGCCAACCATTTTTTGCGCCAAGGTAAAGCCTTTTTTGCTGGCTTTTGTCGGGACAGGAATGCGAAATAATTGCTCGGTTGTTAACCCTAATGCTTCTCTTGCGCGAGCCGTTAAACCACGACCAATAATCAATGCAATACGCCCGCCCGCTTGGACTTCATCAAGAATAATATCGGTCTTTAATTCAAAATTACATAATGTCTCGCCCGTTTCTGCATTGACAACCTTGCCTTCGTAAGGATAAATATCAATCACATCGCCCATCTTCATTTTACTGACATCGCATTCAATCGGCAATGCCCCTGCATCTTCCATCGTATTGAAAAAAATAGGCGCGATCTTGCCACCAAGACAATAACCCCCATCCCGTTTATTAGGAATATAGGGAATATCCTTGCCCATGTACCACAATACAGAATTAGTCGCCGATTTACGCGATGATCCTGTACCGACGACATCACCGACATAAGCCAGCGGATGCCCCTTTTGTTTGAGTTGCTCAATCTGTTTAAGCGGGCCGATCTCGCCTGCCTCATCAGGGCTAATTCCCGCTCGCGCCATTTTCAACATTGCCAAGGCATGTAAGGGAATATCTGGTCGTGACCAGGCATCTGGTGCCGGCGACAGATCATCTGTATTAGTTTCACCAGAGACTTTAAAAACCGTCACGGTAATCTTATCTGCTAACTTTGGTCTGCTTGTAAACCATTCTGCATCAGCCCAAGATTGGATGACTTTTGCCGCTTGTTCATTGCCTGTATCGGCTTTGGTTTTGACATCATGGAAGGCATCAAACACTAATAAGGTCTGGGACAAACCGTGCGCCGCTGCCACAGCAAGCGCGGGATCATCAAGGCAATCAATTAGCGGCATCACATTATAACCTCCTAACATCGTGCCCAATAACTCAACCGCCTTTAATTTATCAATCAACGGCGATGTTGCTTCACCTTTGGTAATTGCGGCAAGAAATCCTGCCTTAACATAAGCCGCTTGATCAACCCCTGCTGGCACACGATCTGTTATCAAAGAGAGAATAAATTCTTCCTCGCCAGCAGGCGGCTCTTTTAATAATTCTACTAATGCAGCCGTTTGCTTATGATCCAATGGTTTTGGCACGATGCCTATTGCGGCACGTTCTTGTAGTTGTTGACGATATGCTTCAAGCACAATAATTCTCCTTAAATTGTTATCAGTAATATTAAGAATACCTTGAAAATTTCACGACAAGGCTTTTGGCGACTATTATAAATCAAAAACAGACTAAAGATTAAATCAATTTATGCTTTCAGTAGACTTATTTTATTCGGTAGAATCAATCACACCTCCCCCTAAACAATTATTTTCTTCATAAAAAACAATAAATTGACCAGGTGTGACTGCCCTTTGCGATAACTTAAAATGAACGGTACAAATATTGTTGTCAATCTTTTTAATGATGCAATCTTGATCTGCTTGGCGATAACGGGTTTTTGCCTTGCATGAAAAAGGCAGGGCGGGCGGCTCCCCGAGTACCCAATTAAGAGAAGATGCCATGACACTTTGGCAATGCAATAAAGGATGATCATGATCTTGTGCAACAATCAATACATTGTCTTGCAAATTTTTTTGGACAACATACCAAGCGGCATCACTTGCGCCCTGAACCCCGCCGATGCCTAAACCCTGTCTTTGCCCTAAGGTGTAATAAAACACGCCATCATGCTCGCCAATAACCTGACCATCAGTCGTTTTGATATGACCAGGATGCGGCGGGATAAAACGACTTAGAAATTGGCGAAAGGATTGCTCGCCGATAAAACAAATCCCCGTACTATCTTTTTTATTGTGGGTGATCAAACCGGCTTGTTTAGCACGTTTTCTAACAGCGTCCTTTGTCAATCCGCCTATCGGAAACAAGGCTTTTTGTAGTTGTTGTTGATTCAGACAACACAGAAAATAACTTTGATCTTTGTTGTGATCAAACCCTTTTAATAATTGATAATGATCTTCTTTTTTTAGGGCTTCCGCATAATGACCTGTGGCGATTTGAGTGCCGCCAAGACCGATTGCATGTTCAACAAAGGCTTTAAATTTTATTTCCTGATTACACAATACATCTGGATTTGGCGTGCGTCCATGTTGATATTCATGCAAAAAAGTTTTAAAAACTTTATCCCAATAACGCGCTGACAGATCAACCGTGTTTAATGGGATCGCTAATTTATCGCAAACCTGCATTGCATCTTCAACATCTGCCTCCCACAAACAAGCCCCGTCTTTTGCTGGTTCATTCCAATTTTTCATAAACAAGGCTTCAACCTCATATCCCTGCTCTTGCAACAATAACGCAGCGACAGAGGAATCCACCCCGCCAGAAAGCCCAACGATAATTTTATTTGTTTGTTGCCGCGCCATTTGCTCAATCGTGCCGTAATAAATCCAACGGATAATGCGCACCATTGAGATAATCATCAATACAACGAAGCACCATCGGACTTCTTAGCCTCTGTTGCTGTTGCACTATTTCTTTGCGCGTCAACCATACTGCCTGCACAATCCCAACATCTAACGCCCGCCCCTCATGCCAATCGGTACAAACCCCATAAAAACAAAAACGCATATAGCTTATATTGGCTTGATTTGGATTAGGATAAAGATAAATCCCAACAAGATATTTTGGCTCAAACTCCCAAGCCGTCTCTTCTAAAACCTCACGTTTAACGGCAGCAATTAATGTCTCGCCGTGTTCAAGATGTCCTGCGGCTTGATTGAATACAAGCCGACCATCAATCCGCTCTTCCACTAAAAGAAACCGATTATCGCGTTCAACAATCGCGGCAACGGTTGTATTAGGTTTCCATTGCATTGTAATGTTCCCTTAGAAATTAGATAATAAACTTTTAACTGATTTAAACGACATTGCAAACCTTATGTTTGATCAAAATAAAATAATATCTGTTGCCAATCTGTTTGGAGTTTTACTTTTATTATGGCTATTGTTATCAGGACATTATACGCCACTTTTATTAGGGCTAGGGGGCATTTGTATTTTGTTCGTGTTGGCGATTAGTCTTAAAATGAACATCATTGGCGATGACGAGCCACCGCTATTGTTACAGATCATCAAATCAATCCCGTATCAATGCTGGTTATTAAAAGAAATCTTAAAAGCCAATATTAATGTTTGTCAGCAAATATTGCGTCCAAAGTTAGCCATTAGTCCTACATTGATCCGCTTAACGGCATCACAGCAAAGCAATCTTGCTCGCATAACGTATGCAAACTCCATTACCTTAACCCCTGGTACGATTGCCATTGATGTAGACGACAATCATATTGAAGTGCACTGCTTGACTAAAGACAATGCAGATGATTTAGTCACGGGTACTATGGCAAAAAAAATCAGTCAATTTAAACTTTAGCATGTTTGAAATAGCAACCTTCAGCATTTTATTTGCCATGTTATTGGCATTAATCTCTGCCATGATTGGCAAAACAGTTTACGATAAAATCTTAGCGGCTAATATCTTTGGCACTATTACTGTCTTATTTATTGCCTTATTCGGCTTTCTAACCGAGCGACCAGAGTTTCTTGATATTGGCTTAGTCTATGCTTTGATTAATTTTATTGCGACCATTGCGATATTAAAATTTTTTGAATATGGCGATATGAGTAAAAGCTCTGCTCATGGGCAAAGCAAAGACCGATGAGCGACTTGATCAATCTCATCAGTGGACTAATGATATTTGCGGGGGTCATTGTGATTATTATTGGGTTGATTGGATTGTATCGTATGCCTGATTTTTTTACTCGTCTACATGCCGCTAGCGTTATTGATACATTAGGCACAATATTGATTTTGATAGGACTGATGGTTTATTCGGGATTCAATTTGGTTAGCATTAAACTCTTTCTAATCATGCTCTTTATTTTATTTACAACCCCAACTGCCGCCCACGCCCTGGCTAAATCTGCATTACATGGCAAATTAAAACCTATGCTTGATGGAGATAAAACATGACAGTGACGGTCATTAATATTGTGCTCTTAATCCTGTTAGCCATGACTGCCATTGCGATTGCGAAGCAACGCAATCTATTTGCAACAACCATACTCGCGAGCATTTATAGTTTGTTATGCGCCGCGCTTTTTTTATGTCTTGATGCAGTGGATGTCGCATTCACAGAAGCTGCTGTTGGCAGTGGCATTGCCACAATCCTTTTTTTAGGCACGCTGGCACAAACCCGTTTTGAAGAAAAAGAAAAAATTAAACTATCGCCTTTGGCACTGATCATTGTAACCCTCACAGGCTGTTTATTGCTCTATGGATTGCAGGATATACCCGCCTTTGGTGATCCCCAAAATCCAGTATCTACTTATTTAGCGGCTCAATACATTGAACAATCCCCCATGGAAATCGGCGTGCCAAATCTCGTGACTGCTATTCTTGCAAGTTATCGCGCTTATGACACGCTTGGAGAAGTCACGGTGATCTTCACCGCTGGCGTTGGCGTATTGATGTTATTAGGGCGAGGCAAAACAACCGATCGTTGAACTAAATTTTTATAATCAATGCTTGCAAGTGCCTAAACTCAACTGCAATATATAAAATATTTTCTCTACAATAGTAAAAATTTATAAAAGGTCTTAATACTATGATGCACTACTATCTCTGTTTAATGCTGTCGCTGTTTAGTTTGAATGTTTATGCAGGTGCCACCGGGCAAATGAGTGAAACTGAGCAACAACAAATAGCGGCGGCATCTATTGAATACCATGAATGTTTGAATGAATTTGCACTGTCGCAACTTGAACATCACTCTGATCCACGTGTCATCGCTGATCATTCAATGAAGACCTGCGCCCCTATACTTGAAAAACTCTACAATGAATTGCTATCCAGCGATTACCCGCCGCAATCTTTACAACGTTTAGTCAATCGCATGAGTAGCAAAGGCGCAAACAAATTACTCTCTAATCTGATGCGCTATATGGCGACAAGAACCGATCAATGATTCAAGTCTGAATCCTGTTTTATATTCAATATCAGTGGTTCTAGCTGTTTTAGAGCTTGCTTATAAACATCCCGTTTAAAAAAAATCACTTCATTCATAGAATCCCAAACATCAATCCATTTCCAAAAGTCAAATTCTGGTTTATGGGAAACATCCAGATTAACATAGCTTTCATCAACGACCAATTTCAATAGATACCAAATTTGCTTTTGCCCAATGCACGTTGGTTGAACATGATGCCGTATAAATTTTTTCGGTAACCAATAACGCAACCAATCATCCGTTGCGCCAATAAATTCAACATGCTCTGGCTCAAGCCCTGTTTCTTCTTTGAGTTCACGATACATCGCCGACTTTGGCGTTTCTTTTTCTTTTATACCGCCTTGCGGAAACTGCCACGCATCCATACCTGAACGCTTGCCCCAAAATACCTGACCGTGACTATTTGAAAGGACAATCCCAACATTTGCCCTAAACCCATTTGAATCAATCATTCTTATTCACCTTAAAATTCGCAATCTAACTTGATTTTCTACTAAAACATCAAAAAATTCAATAAACAAGTGGATTCAAACAAGATGTTGGTTACACTAGAAATTATCTAATTTGGCGATTAAAGAATAATGAAACTGGCTATTTTTGATCTTGATAATACGCTACTTGATGGTGATAGCGATTGTCTTTGGGGAGAGTTCTTGAGTGAGCATGGTTATATTAATGCCGAGACTTATCGCCATCAACACGAGCAATTTTATCAAGACTATACTGATGGCAAACTAGATATTCACGCCTTTTTAGAATTTCAGTTGCGCGTCTTAGCCGATCATGACTTGGCTACTTTAAAGGCTTGGCAAAAAGATTATATTGCAGAAAAAATTAAACCATTGATCTTACCAAAAGCCATTGCACTAATAGAGGAACATCGCCAGCATGATCATGAATTATTAATCATCACGGCAACCAATCGTTTTTTAACCGAGCCGATTGCCACAGAGCTTGGCATATCGGCGTTGATTGCTTGCGAGCCAGAGATGTGTAACGGTCAATATACCGGGCGGATCACCAACACACCGTCTTTTGCCGAGGGTAAGGTGATTCGTTTCAACGAGTGGCTGTTACAACAAAACAAAAAATTGGATGAAAGTTGGTTTTATAGCGACTCGCATAACGATTTGCCCTTGTTACAGAAAGTGGATCATCCTGTCGCTGTTGATCCCGATCCCATTTTACAAGCAAAAGCAATTCAAAACGACTGGCGGGTTATTAGTTTGCGGGGATGCAATTTAAATTCTACATAGCCGTTTCATTGAATTTTATGCTAATCTTAAGTAACATAAAAAATGATGTTTTAAAAATTGATTGAGGAGTTTTTATAATGATACAGAAATACAAAAAAATAATATTAGAGCAACTAAACTTAGAACCTATAATCATCAAGTGCATGGATAAAGAGGAAGGATTAGGTTGGTCTTTTGAATACGCTTTAGAAGTTGCCGATGAATATCGTAAATATCTAGTGCTATGCCTTAAAAATCCAGATATTGCAGTTGTCCCTTCAACTCAGATAGATGACTTTTGGCATTTGCATATCTTAGATACGGAGAAATACGCGCGAGACTGTGAGCAATGTTTTGGCTATTTTCTCCATCACTTTCCCTATTTTGGTATGCGGGGAGAACAAGATGAGGCGAATCTAAAAGAGGCATGGATGACAACAAAATCGCTTTATTTTAAAGAATTTATGACAATGCCTGAGCATTTATGGTTAAGTAGCCAGCGATGTCCTAGTTGTGGTAGACGCATTGACAGTAACGAGGCTTTTATTGATAACCGCCCATCGTTTGCTGATTATCAGTTAAGTGCCTAAGCTTTTTTCATATTGTTGGTGGACAGTTATACTGCTATTGACTATCGCATGGGAGTTTGCAGTCTTTAGTTTAATAATACCTAGATATGTACAAGATGGCGGAGGATTAGCATTTTTAATAGCATTACCCTTAGTCATTATTGCTTTGTTTCTTTCTCATCGGCAAAAGCTTCCTTGGTGGCATTGTCAGTTGCGCCTTATTTTTGCACTGATTATTGCACTGTCTATCTGGTGGTGGTGTTATCTCTTTTGGAACATAATTGAATATAAGGACTATGGAAGAGGATTTCCATTTTTATTAGCATTACCCTTAGTCGTTATTGGTTTGTTTCTTTCTCATCGGCGTAACAAAGCTCTAGAATCTGAAAATAAAATAAATGATAAGCGTCTACTGACTGAAACCTTTGCTAAATCTATTGAATTGCTAGGGCATCAGGAGAAAGCCGTTCAGCAAGGTGCGATTTATGCTTTAGGGAAAATTGCAGAAACAAATCGCGAAGAAGAATTAAAGGTTATTATGAATACGCTTTGTGCTTTTATTAGACATAAGAAGTTAAAAAAAGATGATGGTAAT
>VSKW01013477.1_pt1 | contig 12257 bp, 12 predicted proteins | sample 4798611 | NCBI WGS metagenome assembly VSKW01 (sample SAMN12179536, study PRJNA552185) | sponge metagenome | biome: deep-sea hydrothermal plumes; feature: spots directly above weak diffusing fluid; material: sea water; isolation source: sponge from the Crane site of a hydrothermal vent ...
AAAAGTCTTTAAAGGCTTTGTCGTTTATAGAGGATTTAAAACAATTAAAATTTACCAAAGCCGAAGTTCAATCTTTAAATACCCTTTATCAATTGCTTTGCCTGTTAATGCACTTTCCTTTAAAAGAGTTTCTTAATAACACTCCCTTGCAAAAGGATTTTACTCAGTGGCTGGGCTCTTCTACCGCAGATGCTATTTGTTCTGTTGATGATTCTAAAACCGGGGATGCTAAAATTATAGATAAATTTAAAATCACAAACTCTAGCCTAAATGACCCCCGATGGAATGGGCATTATCAATTGGCTAACTTAATGGACATGGCCAAGCAGGACAAAGCGGTAAATGAGTGTATAAAATTTTTTTTATGTAAAAACTCTGTGTTTTCTTTAGAGGTGATAGAGCGCTTTAAAGTATATGTGCAAATAGTGGATTTTTTAGAAGAAAAGCCATTGGTTGTAAAATGGCCCAATACGGGCGCAGAACATATTGCACCGCATAATAGATCTAAGCTATTAAACCTAGTTTATGCTTATAAAATGCTGCCATTGCTTAAAACTGTTTTAGTAGAGCCTGTTTGACATTTTTAATAGCCTCTTTTATCTTTAAAGGAGATAGTTAAGTTTAAGTTAAATTAAGGGTTGAAAAAATTTAAAATGTTTCTGAGGTTTTATGCAAACAAGCATACATGAAATTAGAGTTGGAAAACAAGCAGTTAATATTAAGTCCTCTAAAAGTAAAGAGGAAGTTCAAGCTATTGTAAAGTTTGTAAATAAAAAGTTTAGGGAGTTAACCAAGTCTAGTCAGGGTATTTCTTTCCAAAACGCAATGATTTTAATTAGTTTGTCTCTAACCGAAGAGTTGTTTGAAACTAAAAAACAGGCCACAAATTCTCTAGGACAATTAGAGAAAAAAGCACAGAAAATTTTTTCAACCTTAGAATCTTCTCAAATTTTATAAAATAAGCTTAACCGCTTAAGTTTATAAAATAAAAAGAAGTTATAATAAGGTAAATAGTGCAAACGACAGAAGAAACTGTACAAAAACAGGCAATGCGAAAAGCTTTTTTACTAAAGCGTAAAGGTGTTGCACCAATATATAACTCTGATTTTCTAAAAAAAGAAAACTGTGTAATTGGTTTTTTAACACAATTATTACAATCCATTAGCCAAGACAACGGTAAAGACTTTTCTATTGGTGCTTATCGTTCTTTAAATGGAGAGGTTCCTTTAAAGGGGCTTTTCTCTACCTTGCCTTATCCTTGCAGTTTTCCAAAGGTGCAAGACGGGGGTTTACATTTTTATTCGGCAGACAAAGAGGCTTTGCACACAACTAATCTTCAAAATAAAAAATACTGGGTTAAAAGTAATTTGGGTGTTTGGGAGCCTCAGTGTAGTAAAGAAAGCCTTACCCCTAAGGTGTTATTAATTCCTGGTGTGGCCTTTGATAAAAACTTTATGCGATTGGGTTTTGGCGGTGGCTTTTATGATAAGTTTTTAAAAAATTACAAAGGCATTAAAATAGGTATTAGTTTTAGTGATTATGTTTTAGAAGAGCCACTTCCTTCAGAAAATCATGATGTGGCTATGGATTTTCTTGTTACTGATAAATGCATTTTACAAAAAGTGAACTCATTAAAAATTAAGGAATAAACAATGGACAATATTATATTTATTGTAGTTAGCTTTGCCATAGGTTATGGAATTTCTTTTCTGTTATATAAGGCAAAAATAAAGCTACTAGATGTTAAAAAAAGAGGTGTAGTGGATAAAGAGGTGGATCGTATTATTAATCGTGCTAAATCGAAAGCTGCTAAAATGCAAAAGCTTTCGGATATGAAATTAAAAGAATACGAATCTAAAGCCTACAATGAAGTGCAATCGGATATTAAAAAACGCCAATTAGAAATAGACAGAAAAGAAAAAGAATTTGAAAATTTTGAAAAAAAACAAATTCATTCTTTTAAGTCTGACGAAGAAGTTATTGATGCAAAAATAGAAGAATTAAAAAACAAAGAAGAGCAATTAAATCGGCACACTCTTCGTTTAGAAGATTTAGAAAAGCAAACCATAAAAGAAAAAGAACAATTAACATCTAAACTAGAAAGCATTGCGGGAATGAGCCCCGAACAAGTTAAAGAAGAATTAAAAGAATCTTTACGCTTAGAGGTCGAAAAAGAACTAGCTCCCATGGCTATGCAAATTGAAGAAAATGTTAAAAAAACGGCTAATGATCAAGCAAAAATTATTTTAAGCCAAGCTATTGCTCGTTACGCTAGTGAAGTTTCGTCGGAAAAAACCATTAGTATTATTGATTTACCTAACGAAGACATGAAGGGAAGAATTATTGGAAAAGAGGGGCGAAACATTAGAACTTTCGAAGCCGCTTGTGGGGTCGACATTATTGTAGACGAAACTCCTGGCACAGTGGTGATTTCTTGTTTTGATCCAGTAAGGCGCGAAATTGCTAAACAAACTTTAGCTAAGTTAATGGAAGATGGTCGTGTTCACCCAGCAAGAATTGAAGAAGTAGTAAGTAAGGTAAGAAATGAATTATTTTCTTATATTAAAGAATTGGGAGAAAAAGCCTGTTTTGAAGTGGGAGTGTATGGGCTTCACCACGAGCTAAGTCAATTAATAGGACATTTAAAATTTAGAACCCGAGGTTCACAAAATTTATACGAGCATAGTATTGAGGTTTCTTATATTGCCGGTTTATTAGCAGAAGAATTGGGAGTGAGTGTAAAGTCTGCAAAACGAGCAGGCTTACTTCATGATATTGGTTTAGCTGCGGATTACACCATAGAGGGAAATCATGCCGAAGTGGGGGCAAAGCTTGCTAAAAAGTATAATGAAAAAGTGCATATTTGCGAGGCTATTGCCAATCATGAAAAAGAAAACAGTGGTACTTTAATGGGTAACATTGTACAAGCGGCCAACAAATTATCTCAAGCTAGACCGGGGGCGCGAAACGCTTCTGTTGCTGGTTACATTTCGCGTTTAGAAGATTTAGAGTCTATTGGTAATAGTTTTGCGGGAGTATTAAAAACTTACGCCTTGCAAGTGGGTAAAGAGGTAAGAGTTATTGTAGACGGTGGTCAGGTTACCGATAAGCAAGCACAAATGTTAAGTTCTGATATTTCTAAAAAAATAGAAAGAGAAATGTCTTCTTATGGTCAGGTAACCGTTAATGTTCTTCGAGAAATTAGAGTTATTGGTTACGCTCAGTAAGGAGAAGTTTTGTTAAAACCAGAAGCTCAATTAAAAGAATTATTAAAGGGTGTGGAACAAGTTATTTCGAAAGATAACTTGTTAAAAAAATTAGTAAAAAGTTATGAAGAAAAAAAACCTTTAATTATTAAAGCAGGTTTTGACCCCTCTCGTCCCGATTTGCATTTAGGCCATGCTGTTTTATTAAATAAGCTAAAACAATTTCAAAACTTTGGCCATAAAGTAATATTTTTAGTGGGCGATTTTACCAGTTTAATTGGTGACCCTTCGGGAAGAGATGAAACGCGACCCATTTTAACAGCTAACGACATTAAAAATAATGCAAAAACCTATGCCGACCAAGCCTTTAAAATTTTAGACAAAAGCAAAACCGATTTAAAATACAATTCACAGTGGTTGTCTAAGCTTTCCTTTCAAGACATTTTACATTTGCAAAGTCAGTACACTGTGGCGCGAATGTTAGAACGAGATGATTTTCAAAAACGATTTAGTGCTAATAAATCTATTAGCTTACACGAATTTATGTATCCTTTGGTTCAAGGTTATGACTCGGTGGCTATTAAAGCCGATGTAGAATTGGGTGGAACCGACCAAATATTTAATTTATTAATGGGAAGACATTTACAAAAAGTTTTTAAGCAAGAACCTCAAGTGGTAATAACTCTTCCTTTATTAGAAGGTTTAGATGGAGTTAAAAAAATGTCTAAAAGTTATGATAACTATATTGCTTTAGAGGATAAGGCTATAGATATTTTTGGAAAAACAATGAAGCTTTCAGACAAGTTAATGCTTCGTTATTACGAATTACTTAGCGATTTAAGTGTCGAAGAGCTAAAACAGTTAAAGCAAGATATGGATAGTGGAAAACAACATCCCAAAACAGTTAAGTTAAATTTAGCTACATTTTTTGTATCCTGTTTTTACTCTAAAGCAGAAGCAGAAAAAGCTAGAGTAGAGTTTGATAAAATTTTTGCAAAAAAGCTATTGCCTAAGGATATTGAACAAAAGGTGTATAAAAGTGCAACTCATTTATCCGTGGTAGATTTTATTGCCTCTACTAATTTAGTAGATTCTAAATCAGAAGTGCGTCGATTAATTAAAGGGGGAGGGGTGTCCTTTATTTTCGAAAAAAATACGATAAAAATAGAAGATGAAAAAATGCAAATAGATTTAATTAATGGTAAAAATTTTGTTTTAAAAATAGGAAAAAGAAAATTTTTATCCATTAAAGTGGATTAATTAAAATAGTTAAAGAAAAGGTTTTATAATGAAAGTTAAATTTTTGCCACAAAATGTAGAAATTTCCATCAGCGAAGAGCAAACGATTATGGAATTAGCTCATAAAAATAATATTGGTATTAGAAGTGTATGTAATGGAAGAGCCTCTTGTGGAGCTTGTGTAGTGCATGTGGTTGAGGGGGAAGAAAATTTGTTACCTCCTACCCAAAAAGAGCAAAGTGTTGTTGGTAGTGGATTTTTTTTAGATCAAAAACGCTTATCTTGTCAGTTAAAATGTTTTGGCGATGTTACGGTGGATACAGGAAATGTAGAATCGCAATTTATAGAAAACTCTGCAGTCGATGGTGTTTGTTTAGTAGAAGAAGAAATGAAAGAAGAAAAATAAAAAAAGGCACAGCATGAGCTTTACTAAAATCGATTTATTTCAACCCACAGAAGAACATAAGTTATTGCGCAAAATGCTTCAACAGTTTGTTAAAGAAAAGGTAGAGCCTCAAGCAGCAGCGTTTGATAAAAAAGAAGAATTTAATTTACCTTTATTTCGCTCTTTAGGCGATTTAGGTTTACTAGGCTTAACTGTTTCTGAAGAATTTGGCGGTTCTAATATGGACGCAGTATCTGCGGTTATTGCTCACGAAGAGTTATCTTACTCTGACCCCGGGTTTTGTTTAGCTTACTTAGCTCATAGTATGTTGTGTGTTCATAATATTTATAAAAATGCCTCTAATGAACAAAAAAAAATCTATTTACCTAAGCTTTGTTCTGGGGAGTGGGTGGGTGCTATGGCCATGTCAGAGCCTCATGTTGGTACAGATATTTTAGGTTTAAAAACACAGGCAAAAAATAAAGGCGATCACTATATTATAAATGGTCGAAAAATGTGGATTACCAATGGAACTATTGATGAAAAAGGAACTTTAGCCGATGTAGTGCTTTTGTATTCACAAACAGAAAGTAAAGACAATAAAGCGCAGTTATCCACTTTTATTTTAAACCCTCAGTGTAAAGGTTTTTCTGTGGGACAAAAAATTCAAGATAAAATGGGAATGCGCGCCTCTAATACGGCCGAGTTAGTTTTGGATCAATGTGTGGCTCCGTTAGATACTTTAATGGGCACCGAGGGTTCTTCAATTATTCATATGATGCGAAATTTAGAATTAGAGCGATTAACTTTAGCAGCTATGAGCTTGGGTATTGCTAAACGCTGTTTAGATATTATGAATCGGTATGCAAAAGAAAGAGAAGCTTTTGGAAAGTCACTTTCTCATTTTGGTCAAATTCAAAAATACATTGCAGATAGTTTTGCAGAGTATTGGGCTTGCCGTAGTTATGTTTACAATGTGGCTAGACAATTAGATTTTAATAGTCAGGGGCAAAGGTTACATTCAGACGGAGTAAAATTGGTAACCTCAACGATGGCAAAAAAAGTAGCCGATCGTGCCATTCAAGTTTTAGGGGGTTACGGTTATGTTTCCGAATACCATGTAGAACGCTTGTATCGCGATGCTAAATTATTAGAAATTGGCGGAGGCACCATCGAAGCTCATCAAAAAAACATTACTAAAGATTTAGCGCGTAGCTTATAAAGGTTTTACCATGCTTTTTGAAGGTACAGAAAAAAAAGTAGAAATAATATTTTCTAAAGAAGTTAATATTAAAAAAAAACTACAACCTTTGTGGAAGGATATTTTAAATTTAGCTAATATTAAAATACTATCGTCTATTAGTAACAAAAATATAGAGGCTTACCTGCTTTCCGAATCTAGTTTATTTGTGTGGGATCACCGTATTTTGATTATTACCTGTGGGCAATCTAAGTTAATTAGCTCTATAGAATACATTTTAAAAAACATAGATAAAAAAAACATCGAATTTTTAATTTACGAAAGAAAAAATGAATATCTACCTTTAGAACAAAAAACCTCTTTTAAAGAAGATGTTGCTACTTTAAATAAATACGATAATGGCGAGGCTTTTTTATTGGGCGAGCTAGATGAGCATCATATGTTAATGTATTATTTAAATAAAAATTACACTTCTTCTAGCACCGATCAAACTACGCAGATTTTAATTAGTGGCCTGTCTTTAAAAACTATGAAATTTTTTAGCACTTGTAAAAATAAAAAAGATATTCAAAAATTATTAAATTTGCCTTCTTTTTTTTCAGACTATCTAATTAATGATTATATTTTTTCTCCATCGGGTTACTCTATTAATGCTATTAAAGACGATTTTTATTACACCCTTCACATTACCCCTCAAAAGCCTGTATCTTATGTAAGTTTTGAAACCAACATGGCCTTGGCCGATGAAGCTAAGCTAGTTAAACACTTTGTAAATATATTTAAGCCACGGAGTTTGGATTGTATATCGTACCTTCCTCAAAATGTACAAAAGCCCATAATTAATTTACAAGAACAATCGTATGTGTCTCGAAATACTTTTAGTAAAAATATAAGTAAAGCCTATAAAGCGGTGTTTACTTCGTATATTAGTAATCATAGTGAACAAAAGGAAGCCCAATGTCTAAAAATATAGTTACAGAAAAAGTAAATGAACAGTTATCTTTGCAGTACGCGTACAAAAAACAATTATATTGTAAGCAATCTAACTTTCAAAAAGTAGAAATTGTAGAAGGCACTTATTATGGAACCATGTTATTTAATAATAATGTAGCCATGGTTTCTACTCACGATGAGTTTGTTTATCACGACATGATTGCCCATGTGCCTTTATTTTTACATCCTAATCCTAAAAAAGTATTAGTTATTGGGGGAGGTGATGGTGGTACTGCTCGCGAAGTTTTAAGACACTCTAGTGTAGAATTGTGTGACATGGTAGAAATTGATGCTGCTGTAGTAGAGGCTTGCAAAAAACATTTGTCTCAAACAGCGCAAGTTTTTGAAAATGACAAATTGCATTTGTATATAGAAGATGGAATTAATTTTATTAAAAATTGTAAACAAAAGTACGATGTTATATTAGTAGATTCTACCGACCCCGTGGGTGCGGCAAGCCCTTTGTTTGATGATGATTTTTATAAAAATGTTTATTCGTGTTTGTCTGACAACGGCATTGTTGTAGCTCAAGGGGAGTCGCCTTTTTATTATTTTGATATGCAAAAAAAATTATGCCAAATTATTAGTACATTTTTTCCAATAACAGGAGTGTATAATTACGCCAACTCCACTTATTATCCAGGAGGGGCTTGGTCTTTTATTTTAGGTTCAAAAACTTTACACCCCATTAAAGATTTTCAGTCTTCTAAAGTAGAAAATAGTGATTTAAAATTTAAGTACTATAATGCGCAATTACATACAGCCGCTTTTGCGTTACCAGAATTTCAAAAAGAAGCTTTGCAAGCATTTACCACGCTGTAGAGCTTATAAAAATGTCTTCAAAAAAAATATTACATAATAGTTCTTTTTTTAGCCAAATTATTCCCTCTCATTTATCTTCTAACGAAGTGGTAAAAAAATTAAGCACTATTGCCACAGAAGAAAGGTGGCTTAAAATTCAAAAAGTGGTGGCCAGTCGCAGTTTTGATGTGGGTGTGTTGATGGAGGATATTTATGATCAAGGAAACATCAATGCAGTAATGAGAAGTGCCGAAGCTTTTGGTTTTATGCCCTTTTATATTTTAGATTATAATAAAAAAAATAAAAAAACCGCTAACAGAGTGTCGCAAGGTGCAGATAAGTGGCTAGATATTACTAAGTTTAATAGTTTGCAAACAAGCATAGATACAATAAAAAACGCCTCTTATAAAATTTATGGAACATCTTTAAAAGCTGCCAAACCTATAGAGGAGGTCGATTTTTCTGTGCCTCATATTATTGTAATGGGTAACGAACACAAAGGTTTAAGTGCAGAAATGGAAGAGGCGGTGGATTTAAATTTTAAAATACCTATGCAGGGTTTTTCGCAAAGCTTTAATATTTCTGTGGCAGCTGCTATTAGTTTAAGTTATATTTTTCAATATCGAAAGTCTCACAAAGTAAAAGAATGTTTATTTACAAAAAATAATTTTGTAGATTTGCAAGCACAGTATTTGTGGAAAAGTGTGCAAAGTGCAGAGAAATATTTTTTATAATTTAGCTGTATAATCGTATAGTGCAATACTTAAGGCCACTGTGGAGTTTAAAGAATCCAATTTTGGGCTCATGGGAATGGTTACTTTTTCGACGGCAATGTTACGGGGTAAACCAGGGCCTTCTTGTCCCACTAATAAACGCGTGTTTTTATTCCAAGTGTAGGTTGCTAAATTTTGTCCTTTTAAGTCTAAGGCCACAAAGGGGCTTTTGTTAACATGGGTGTAGGTTTCTAATTGCGTAATCGAAGGGCCTTGCTCTAATTGTAGTCGAAGGGCTGCTCCGTTAGATGATTTAATAACTTTTGGTAAAAAGGGGCTACAGCTTTCTTTAAGCAAAATTACTTTTTTAATACCAAAAGCTTCGCAGCTTCTAAATAAAGAACCCAAATTGTGTGGTTCTCCTAAAGCGCATAAAACTTCTAAGCCTTGTGCTTCTTCATTTATGTTAATGGGTTTTATTTTAGGGCAGTGGCCCACAAGCAAGGGGGCTTTGGTGTTCATAATATCTAGCTGGGCAAATAGCTCTTTTTGTAAAACAAAACCGTGCAAGTCTTTTAGTTGTAGCTTTTCATTTTTGGCTTTGCTTCTTTGGTAAGGGTTTAAGTCGTCTAAATATTTAGAGCTTAAGTAGTTTAAGTTTAATGCCTCTAGTTTTTCGTCAGGGTAGTTGTCGGGAATAATGACTTCTGAAAAAGGATAAAAGTTATTTAATAATGCATCTTCTATTAATTTTTGACCCATTAAAAAAAAAGAATTACTTTTTTTTATACCTTTAGCAGTAAATAAACTTTTAAAGCGTTTAAAATGGTCATTTTTCGAGCTAGTTATTTTATAAATCATAAATTACTATAAGCCACAAAAATAAGAGCTTGTCTTCTATAATTTTCTTTTTTTATTAGTTGTAGAAAAAGAAAATTATTTGTAAAGGTTTTTAAAATGTTTATCAATAAATGCAATTAGTAAATCATTGGCAATAAGCATATCTGTTTCTTTAAAGTTAATTTCACTTTGTTTTTGGTGTAAAAAGTTATTAAATACTTGTAATAAAGTTTTTGTTACTTTTTGCTTATTTTTATATTTAGCATTAGATAAGTAGTATTTCCATAAGTGATAACGAGCTTTATCAAATTGATGATGAGAGTCTGTATTTTTAACTTTTTTCCCTACTAAGTGTTGAAAATTTCTATTTAAAAAACTTCTTCTTTTTGCTGTTTTATGGGTTTGTTTAATAGCAGTAAAAAATAAGCCATCTGTAATGACTTTTGGGCTTTTAAAGTAAATGGCAGAAAAGCAGTCTGCAAAAAGCTCTGTTAAGCCAGAAAAAGGTGCAGAGTAATCTAGCCTTTGTTGTCTTTCCATTGTAGCGGCATTAGGGCTTAAATATTTCCACTCACTTTGTATAGATAGATAAGTTTTATTTTCTGTTAGGCTATAGATATTGCTATTAAAGTAAGCATGACCTAGCTCATGAACAGCGATAGGCAGGGAGTGAACAGGGTGTTTAGCAGTGCCTTTTTTAAGTGAAAATTGAATAGGGATATAAAGTATATTAAATAGCCCATGGAAGAAGGCAGTGTTAGCTTTTTTAACCACTAATATGCTTAATTTTTTGGGTATTTGTAGTTTTGCAGGTTTAAAAAAATTACAAACTTTAATTAAGTTTTTTTTAACACTACTAAGCTGTTTGGCCGAAGGGTTTTCTTTTGTGTTTTTTTCTCCCCCTGCAACCTCATATAAAAAGTTTTTAGAGTTACAGTTATTAACAGAGGCTAAGCTGATATTGGAATTTAGAGTAAAAATACTAAGTAGGCTAAGCATCAAAAATTTATAAAAAGTATTTGTTATAGCAGAGTTATGATGCATAAAAAGTCCTTTGTTTTATTTAGAGTAGAAGAACTAGTGTAGTATAAAAACAGCCTTAAGTCTAGCTATGCGGATTCTTGCAAGTACTTGAGATTATTTGAAAATTAAGAATTTTTAAGTTTTTTAGAAAAGAAAAAGATGGTGCACCCGAGAGGACTCGAACCTCTAACCCTCAGAGCCGAAATCTGATACTCTATCCAGTTGAGCTACGGGTGCAAAGCAAAAACAATAGCCCAACCATAATAGGTTTGTCTGCGTTAAAAGTAAAGACTCAGTTACAATAGATTAGAGGGTCTAAGCCTCCCCCCTTTTAAAGGGAGGGCCTAACCCCTAAACCTAACCCTTCACTAAGACCCTCAATCTAACCCCTCAATAATCTAACCCCTCTACTGACCATGCTTTTCCCAAAACGAAGCCACCTCTTCGGCCACATTGGTGTTCATTAAAGTCATTACCTTAGCATAGCGCTCTGTGGTTTTTTGGCTGCTGTGGCCAAGGCAGGCTTGTACGATGGTTAAGTTTTTGGTGGCCATTAAGGCCATGGTTGCGTAACTGTGCCGACAAATATGAGTGGAGCGCCACGGCAGGTTGCAAGCTTGAAAGCCAGTATTAAAGTGAGTTTGAATTAAACTATATTTTAAAAGTTTTTTTTTATAACTAACAAATATGTGATCGCTTTGTAAACACTCTTGTTCTGTTTTCATTTCGGTAAACATTTTAATAATAATATTAGGTAAATAAATTTTTCTAATGGAGTAAAAGTTTTTAGGGCTCAAACTAATATAAGGTTCTCTGGTGTGATAATCCCACCCCAAGGTTTTTGTAATATTTAAATATTTTTTCTTTAAATTTACATCACTCCACAACAAGCCAGCCGCTTCGCCCACTCTTAACCCCGTTAGCACTAACAGTTGCGCTAATCTCCAATAAACAGGGTCTTTCTTTTTTTTTTGCAAATACCCAATCCACATATGCAGTTCTTCGGGACGCGCAAAATAATCGGCTCGTCGGTGGGTTAGGGGTTTGTATTTACATAAAACCTTATGCCGCTTTAAAATAGGAACAATAAAGGTTTCATCAATATAATTTTTATACCAATTTAATATGGAGTGTAAAATATTTAGCTCTCGACAAAAACTAAGTCGACTTTTATTTTTCGCTGTCTTATGCGCCTTTAGCCACTCTAACCATAAATCAATTTTCTTAGCCGAAATATTTTCCAAGGGGAGGTGAGAGATGGGCGTTTTTAAAAAATAATCACTTTTCGCTTTCACAGCTTGTTGAGTAGATTTTTTTAATCGAGTTAAATGTTTTTTATAATACAATTGCACACAACTTTTTAAAGTAAAAACTTCTCCTTTAGTGGAGGTGTGCTGTTTATTATAATATTGTGTAAACTTTAAAAGATTACTTTCCTTACAATGTTGCGTTTGTTTTTGTTTATCCATAACTTCCCCTGGTTGTTGCTGTGGTTTTACATTTAGATATTGTGTACACAGCACAGGCTAGGCAGTAAAATAAAAGTGGGGGATAAGGGGATTTTGTAAAAAATATATGGGTGTTTTTATAAACTAATTATAGCTTTTTGCTTTTTATTATAATTGGTTTTTTATGTGCTTAAATTATTATTCTAAATATTTTTTAACCCTTTTTTCATTAATCGAATTAATGGTTGTGGTGGTGATTATTGGGATATTAGCAGCGATTGCGATACCGAGTTATCAGGGGTTTCAGAATAGGGCAAAATCTGCAGAAGCAAAAGTTCAGCTATCTGCTATTTACACAGCGGAAAAAGCTTTTCAGGCAGAGTGGTCAACTTTTACAACAGACTTAAC
>VSKW01013658.1_pt1 | contig 12239 bp, 11 predicted proteins | sample 4798611 | NCBI WGS metagenome assembly VSKW01 (sample SAMN12179536, study PRJNA552185) | sponge metagenome | biome: deep-sea hydrothermal plumes; feature: spots directly above weak diffusing fluid; material: sea water; isolation source: sponge from the Crane site of a hydrothermal vent ...
CGATTGAGATTAGACAATATACAGATTAGTCATGAAACTATTTATCAATACATTAAGAAACAAAGAGCACTAGGATCTAATTTATACAAAAATTTAAGACATAAAGGTAAAAAATATTGCACTAGAAAAGAAAAAACATCAAGGTGCTATCGTGAGCTTAGTTGACAGACGATCTAAATAATATGATTTTCAGATTTAGGGAACAGCTTGGTTAGTTTTAATTGATTGTGTAAGTGTAGCATGCTGCCTTGAATAGATTTTAACTTGAAGGTCGTTTTAACAAACAATGAAATCGACACCAAATATACGACATACCTGTGATATTTTCTATTTTTCCTTTAAAATGCTTTTCATTTGATCAAATTCAATACATATTTCTGAAGAAGGTGTTTTAGATAGCAAAGATGCGAGATAAATAACCATGATATTACTTAAAAATGCAGGCAATAATTCATATATTTGAAAAATATTATGAACCTCTTTTAAAAACGGCCAAATTATCACGATGAATGATCCTGTTAACATCCCAAAGATAGCGCCTTTCAACGTCATTCGCTTCCAAAATAATGACACTAAGATAACAGGGCCAAAAGAACTTCCTAACCCAGCCCAGGCATAGCTGACTAAACTTAAAACAGAACTATCAGGACGAGAAGCTAATAGGCATGCAATAAGACTAATGATTAAAACACTTATTTTTCCAAACCATAATAATGACCTAGGGGATGATTTTTTTGAAATCCAGCGACAATAAATATCTTCTATAATCGCGCTAGATGACGCTAACAATTGAGCGGAGGCTGTACTCATTGTTGCAGATAAAACGGCAGCTAACATGATGCCTGTCATCAGCGGTGGCATTAAATCTGTAGACAGTTTAATAAAAACACTTTCAGCATTCGCTAAAGGGGTATCATAAAAAACAACCATGCCTAAAAGACCAACGAATATAGACCCTAATAAACTGAAAGCCATCCATATCATACAAATAGAACGAGATTGTTTTGCCAGTTGATGATGCTGCATACCCATAAAACGGACTAAAATATGAGGCTGCCCGAAATAACCTAACCCCCAACTAAATAATGAAATAATCCCAATTATGGATACATTATGCAAAGGATTTAAATAGCCTAAAAAAGATTTATCTGCAACCAATGACACACTATTTTCAAATCCGCCTAATGAGACTACAGCGATATAGGGCACCACGAGTAAAGCGATCAGCATTAATAACCCTTGAAACAAATCAATCCATGAAACAGCTAAAAATCCACCGATACTTGTATAGCTAACAACAACCAAACCGGTAATTAATAAAGACATCTCATAAGAAATCCCAAAAATTGTTTGCAATAAAAGGCAACCTGATATTAAGCCAGATGCTGTGTAAATAGTAAAAAAAATCAAAATAACGATTGCCGTTAATAATCTTAATATATGACTTTTATCATGAAAACGATTTTCAAAATAAGCAGGAATAGTAATGGAGTTCTGAGCAATTTCTGTATAAATCCTCAGTCTTTTTGCAATAAAGGTCCAGTTTAAATATTGGCCTATAAATAAACTCAATGGCATCCATATTTGATTTAAACCATTTAATAAAACAACAGCAGGTAAAGCCAATAATAGCCAAGAACTCATATCTGAAGCACCAGCACCCAATGCTGTTAACAAACTAGAGGAGGAACGACCGCCTAAAATATAATCTGACAGATTGTTTGTTTTTTTATAAGCAAAAAAAACTAATGAAAAAATAACAAAAATATACAATATAAATGCAAAGATTAATAAGTTCATTGTGATATATAAGCCTTATTCAGCAAGAATGTAAGAGATCAAACGACACCATCATTTGAACATTTTCATCCATTTTATTCAAAATGAACAACCAATATTGTCATTCACATCATATTAGAAATATTTTCATACAGTATTCAAATCAGGTATATTAATCCATTTAAGATACTCAACTTGCATCATTTCACCGGTTATATTGCATTTTTCTTGTAAAATTTGTAGCTGCTTGCTTAAAAATTCTTTATTTAAATCTACACCTACAAAAACAGTATATTGATTATTCATTTTTTTCAAATAAGACATCATATTCTCTGTTTTTAATTGCTTAAGAACTGCTTGAGCCGTTATTTTATCTTGAAAAGTACCAATTAAAATAGTCCATATCATCATTGTAGCATGATTGTATTCCGAATTTAAAAAGGAAGGAGAAGCCTCTTTGAGAGAGGCATTTAAAGGCATTTTATTAATATTCAGTAATGTGTATTTTGGTTTTTCTGGTAATTCAATGGCTAAGATAGGAATTTTTGTTTCTTGGTAATATAAGTAATAAATGAACGCTAATACAAATATTACCAAGCAAATTAAAAAGATATCTATTACAAAATTTTTCTTTTTAAGTGTCATATAAAATACAATCTATCGGTCTGACAAGGCGACTCTAAACTCATGAATAGTATAAAAAGAGCCAAAAACAACTAACTGATCATCATGCTCCATATGATTCAGTATAAACACAGCAGCTATTTTTATATTGTTATAATATAACACAGCTTGGTTCTTTTGAATTAACCAACTTGCTATTATTTTACCATTCAAAGTGTTTTTTTGATGATTTTGAATAGAAGAAATGCACCATTGATCAAATATGTTAAAAAAAGGAGATAATGTGTTTTCAAAATCTTTTGTGTTTAACATAGCAATTAAAGCAAATCGACGGCCAGAACAAGGTGTATTGATAATTTTTTGAGCAAGATATCGCCCTGATTGAGGATTATGCGCAACATCTAATAGAATGGTCACTTTTTTTTGTCGATCAGTACAATAGGGAAGTAATTCATTCCGCCCGCTTAATTGTGCATTTTTGACAGCATCGACTAAGTGATCTCGTGTAATACCAGGATGACCGATCAGTAAAGCTGCTTGTAAGGCGCAAAATGCACTCGTTAAAGGAAGCTGCGGTTTAGGTAAGGATTTTAAATAATAATCTTGTTGGTTCACTTGTAACCCTTGAAAATCCCAATCATGCTCATACTCCTTCACTTGGCATTGAATGCCTCTAAAAAAAGGAATAGCGCCTACTTGATAAGCATGCTCCAGTATACTGTTTGGAATCATAGAATCGCCATAAATAATCGGCTTTCCTTTACGCATAATCCCTGCTTTTTCTTTTGCAATCAGTTCAATTGTGGAACCTAAATATTCGATATGATCTAGATCAACTGTTGTAATGACTGAAATATCAGGGTCGATTGCATTAATTGCATCTAATCTACCGCCTAAGCCGACTTCTAATATCACAACATCTAATGGTGTTTGAATAAATAAATAGCAAGCTGCGGCAAACATCCATTCAAAAAAAGTTAATTTTTTTGCACTATTAAGCGTATCAAGAAAATTAAAAGTATCGGCTAATTTGTCATCAGAAACAGGCACGCCTTGAAAACAAATTCTTTCATTATACTGATATAAATGCGGAGAAGTAGTTGAAGCATACGTTAAATCAGTGTGCTTCAAAATACTTTCTAAATAAGCGACTGTACTGCCTTTACCATTAGTGCCTGCAATGGTAATGATCGTCTTGGCTAGTTTTTGATGACCGATTACATCGATTAAACAACAAGCAATGCGCTCTAAGCCTAAATTAATCGTATCAGTTGATTGGCGAGAGGTTAAATAAGCAAACCAAAGATCAAGAGATTTAAAAGACATGATTTTTTTTCAAAAGTCTTTGTGATGCGCTAGCAAGCCTACTTTACTATGTTGATACGCTAACATTCTTCGTAATAATCGAGTAATGGTTGCTTTTAAGTGATGTCGATGAATGACCATATCAATGGCGCCATGTTCCATTAAGAATTCACTGCTTTGAAAGCCTTCAGGTAATTTTTCTCGAACTGTTTGCTCGATGACACGTGGGCCTGCAAAACCAATAGATGCCTTAGGCTCTGCAATATTAATATCACCTAACATAGCATAGCTAGCCGTGACACCGCCATAACAGGGATCAGTTAAAACAGAAATAAAAGGGATTCCTTGTTGTTTCATTTTTTCTACTGCAGCTGAGGTTCTTGCCATTTGCATTAATGAAAATAAAGATTCTTGCATACGCGCTCCACCACTCACAGCAAAACAAATCAGCGGTAACTTTAACCCTAAAGCATGATCGACTGCTCGCACAAATTTTTCGCCCACAGCGCTACTCATAGAACCTGCCATAAAGTTAAAATCAGAAGCTAATGCAACGACCTGAACATCATCCAGTGCTCCTTTCATGCATAATATCGCTTCTATTTCACCTGTTGTTTTTTGTGCACTTAAAAGACGATCTTTATATTTTTTTGTATCTTTAAATTTTAAACGATCCAGAGGCTTTACTGTTTGAAATAATTCTTCTACAGTGTTTTGATTTAAAAACAAGCTTAATCTTTGACGTGCACTTAATCTAAAATGATAATCACATTTTTGACATACATGCATATTTCGATCTAATTCTGGTTGATATAAAATCGCATCACATTGTTTACATTTATTCCATATTCCTTTAGGAATATGACTAGAAACATCTCCTTCTAGCTTAGAAGATAAAGATGGAATTAATCGATTTAACCAGTTAGTCATGATTGTATTATCCATACAGTAATTGATTATTCAGCACGATTCATTGCTTGTCGCATGTCTGATAATTTTTCAGCTATTTTAGTAAAAGCAATCGTGGGTATATGATCATGCAATTCTTTGACTAAGGCTGCTCCCACAATAACACCATCTGCTGCTTGACTAATTTCAGCTGCAGTTTTTCCATCTTTGACACCAAATCCTACTGCAACCGGCAAATCCGTCATTGTTTTAACATGATTGACACGTTGTACCACATGATCAATATCAGGGATATTGGATCCCGTCACGCCTTTCAGAGAAACATAATAAATATACCCTGAACTCAGTTGATCAATTTGCTTAATCCGTTGATCTGATGTATTGGGAGAAACTAAAAAAATCATATCAATATCAACCTGATTCAATTCTTTTGCTAAGGCAGATGATTCTTCTGGTGGACAATCAACGATTAGGACTGCATCAACTCCTGCAATATTTGCTTTTTCTGCAAAACGTGCATTATTCAGCATTTCAATTGGATTAAGGTAAGACATTAAGACAATAGGTGTTTTTTTATCCAACACTCTAAATTCTGAGACCACATCAAATACATGACTTAATCCTACACCTTTAGCAACTGCAATATCATGCGCTTTTTCAATCACAGGACCATCAGCAAAAGGATCAGAAAATGGAACACCTAATTCAATAATATCAGCACCAGATTTAACTAAAAGATGCATTAATTCGACACTTAACTTTAACTCAGGATGCCCTGTGGTAATATAAGGAATTAAAGCTTTTCTATTTAACTGTTTTAATTCATTAAAGCAAGATATTAAGCGTGACATGATTAATTCTCCATCAAAGTAATACCATCAATTTTAGCAACGGTATTGATATCTTTATCGCCTCGCCCTGAAAGATTAACAATGATGATTTCACTTGATTTCATCAAAGGGGCTTGTTTAATGACATAAGCCAGGGCATGACTGGTTTCTAATGCAGGAATAATGCCTTCTTTTAATGTAATCAAACGAAAAGCATGTAATGCTTCTTTATCAGTTGCATTCACATAATTAACACGACCGGCTTCTTTTAACCAAGCATGCTCAGGTCCTACACCTGGATAATCTAAGCCAGCTGAAATGGAGTGGCTAGGTAAAATATGGCCTTCATGATTAGACATGATATACGTTCTATTGCCATGCAAAACACCTACTCGACCATGTGCACTTAATCGACAGGCATGCTCAGGTGTATCGATCCCTTTACCTGCTGCTTCAACACCTACTAATTGAACTGCAGCGTCTTCTATAAAAGGATAAAACAAACCAATCGCATTAGACCCTCCGCCCACACAGGCTACTAACATATTAGGCAATTTTCCAGTCAGTTCAATAGATTGTCTTTTTGCTTCACGACCGACTACGCTTTGAAAAGTACGCACCATTTCTGGATATGGCGCAGGGCCTAATACTGTGCCTAATAAATAAAAAGTATCATCTAGATTAGAAACCCAATCTCGTAATGCAGCATTCACTGCATCTTTTAAAGTTTTAGACCCAGTTGTAACCACTTTGACTTCAGCTCCTAATAACTTCATACGATAAACATTAGCCGCTTGCCGTTTCATGTCATTTTCACCCATATAAATGACACATTTCAAACCTAATTTAGTCGCAACAGTTGCGGTTGCAACGCCATGCTGACCGGCACCAGTTTCTGCAATAATACGTGTTTTACCCATTCTTTTAGCTAGTAATGCTTGACCTACGGCATGATTAATTTTATGGGCACCTGTATGATTTAAATCTTCTCTTTTAAAAAAAACTTTTGCACCACCTAGATATTGTGTTAAATTTTTTGCAAAATACAAAGGCGATGGGCGGCCTACATAGAAAGCTAAATCCTCATCTAATTCTCTTTGAAAATCAGAATCTTTCAAGTAAATCGAAAATGCTTTTTGTAATTCATTTATTGCAGGAAACAGTGTTTCTGCAATAAATTGACCTCCAAATTCACCAAAATGACCTTGTTTATCAGGCCAAATATATTTTTTAATTTCAGCTGATTTCATGAATTTCTCGCAAAAATACTTTAATTAAAGGGCAAGATTTAATACCAAGAGATGTTTCAATAGCACTACTGGCATCAACGGCAAAAGGTTGAACTATCTTTATTGCTTTTTGTACTGTATTGATATTTAAACCACCAGATAATATAATTTTCTTTCGATATTGACTGGGGATTAATGACCAATTAAATGATACACCAGATCCTCCATAGGCAACTGAATGTGTATCTAACAAACAAACCGAAGCATGTGGAGACCATAAATCTAGTGGTTTTGTTAAACAGGCATCAGGATGCACAGAAATTACTTTAATCCAAGGTATATTAACCCATTTTTTGCAAAAATCAAGCGTCTCATGACCATGAAATTGCAATACACTTAAAGGAATTTCACTCAAAACAGCCTGAATCATTTTTTCAGAAGCATTCACAAAGACGCCGACTAAATCAGCTCTATTTTTTACAATATCAGCAATAACGGTTGCTTGCTCTATAGAGACAAACCTGGGACTCTTTTCATAAAAAATAAGACCTATTGCATCAACTCCGCAATCTAAAGCACATAAAACCGGGGCAGGTGTTGTAAATCCGCATAATTTAACTTTAGGAGAGGAAGAGAAGCAGTTTAGTTTTTTATCTTTAAATAACATGTTTTTAACCTTGAATGACTCGCTTCATTTAAAAATAAAATGCGTTAACCATACAGTATGCCCTAACTAAAACATTCAATCATCACACTGTCACATGATACATCACTATCGTCATCTCATTTGAATATTCACAGTATTTATCAGAATGGTCCAATCACTCTACATCATATATTCAAAAAACACATCAATACATCATTCAAAAAACATATTCAAGAAAAATATTTTAAACTATTGTTAATCATAAGAAATTAACAATATATCTCCTATATTCAATCTATATTCTTATAAAATTGTGTCTTTTTTTTTGATTTATTTGAGATTATTCCAGTTTAGTCATATAATGTCACGAGGTTTGAGTCAATTTGCTCATTTTTCAAATGATACTCGTGTTTGTTCTTTGTTTTATTTTTCAAAAAAAACACAATGCAATCGTTTTTATGTTAACACTGACAAGATATTGCGCTGAATCAAACACATTATATTCTTAACAACACTGAGGTAAAAACGATGCCAACACACAGTATGGGTGACCAACCTGTACAAGGTGATGCTCACATTGCGTTAGAGCAAGCACGTCTTGAAGCACTTTTACATATTACTACGGAACATGATAAAGAAATCCATAGTTTACAATCTCAGCTTGAATCATCTGACAAAAAATCAAGCAAATTAGACTCGCAAGTGAAAAATTTGGAGCAAGAACTAAAAAATCACCGTGCTATTAATCCTGATCGCATGAAAAAACAAATTAAGCGCTTACAGGAACAAAATAGAGACGCTACTCTTGAAAATAATTCTTTAAAATCTAAACAGAAACAATTACAACAACAATTACAACAATCAAAAACAGAATTAGAAAAATTAAAAGAAGAGCACAACAAAAAAAAAGAAGAAGAAAATAAAAAAACGAATACAAAAAGCAAAAAAACAACCAGCAAAGTAACAGGCAATCAAGAAGACAATAGCACAGTTGAAAAGCCAGCCTCTAAAACAAAAACAAAAGCATTAAAATCGAATAAAAAAGAAATATCTACAAAAGAATCAACCATTTCAAGTAAATTTCCAGTTAAAAAGAAAAAATCAAAAACGACAGAAGAAGTAACGGCTTAATCTGTTTTTATTAATTCACTATCCCTCTCAATTAAGCAAGCTTTTTTATCTTAAAAAGCTTGCTTAATCATGAGACTAACTAATAGAGAATATCACGATTTGCAAGATAGAGAAAATGATCTTGAAAAGAGCCCATCACTGTAGAATATAATCGCCAATTGAACGCTATGGTCACAGAATAAAACTGTTCACTATCTAGACTGCATGTAGAAATCTATTGCAATTATTTTAAGAAATATAACGGGTCCTACAGACAATAAAAATAGAATGATCATTCAATGATTTTATTTTTTTTACCCACGGTTTTAAATGCACTAATAGCTTGATCTAACTGTTCTCGTGTATGCAATGCTGACATTTGCGTTCGGATCCGCGCTTGATTTTTTGGCACCACTGGATAAGAAAAGTCGGTCACATACACACCTGCTAGCAACATATCTTTTGCAAATTGCTTTGTCACACCTGCATCACCCAGCATGACTGGAATAATAGGATGATCTAAACCTGCTAAATAAAACCCTAGTTGATTCATTTTTCTTCTAAAATATTGGCTATTTTCTTGTAATACTTGTCTAGCTTTCACCCCTTCATTTTGAATTAAATCTAGCGCTGTAACAGAAGCTGCAGCAATAGCTGGACATAAAGTATTTGAAAATAAATAGGGTCTTGATCGATTTCTTAACCATTCAATTAAATCTTTTCGACCACTTGTATAGCCTCCTGAAGCACCACCTAATGCTTTACCTAAAGTACCTGTAATAATATCAACACGACCCATGACTTTTTCATACTCATGCGTTCCTTTTCCTGAAGGGCCTATAAAGCCAACAGCATGCGAATCATCAACCATAACTAATGCTTCATACTGATCTGCTAAATCACATATTTTGTTTAAATCTGCAATAATACCATCCATAGAAAAAACACCGTCTGTAACAATTAATTTATATCGAGCACCTTCTTTCGTTGCTTGCTCTAACTTTACAGCCAGATCTGACATATCATTATTTTGATATCGATATTTTTTTGCTTTACATAATCGAACCCCATCAATAATACTGGCATGATTTAATGTATCACTAATAATAGCGTCATGCTGATCTAAAATCGTTTCAAATAAGCCAGTATTCGCATCAAAACAAGAAGAATATAAAATGGTATCATCCATTTCTAAAAAATGAGATAATTTAGCTTCTAATCGTTTATGTATACTTTGTGTTCCACAAATAAATCTCACCGAAGCTAAACCATAACCATATTCATCTAACGCAGCTTGTGCTGATTGAATCAATTTGGGGTGATTAGCCAATCCTAAATAATTATTGGCACAAAAATTTAAAACTATTTGACCAGACTGTAATTTAATTTTAGCAGCTTGCTGGCTAATAATAATACGTTCAGCTTTATTTAAATGTTGATTATTTAATAAATCCAACTGATTTTTAAGAGATTGATAAAAAGTAAAGGACATATGATGCATGCTCATGAGACGAAATACATTGAAATAGCAATAGTGTATAGAGCCTCTAGATTTGAAGCAACCTTAATCATTCCACGATAGATAATAAAAAACATTTCACACGCTCATCAGAGCACAATTAAAAATCATAAGTAAATGTTTTTTATCATTATTTTAATATTTTATATGGCTCATGCATAGCAAAAAATTAACAGATAAACAGCCTTTACACGAATAATAATTTAGCCAAAAATCCTGGAAATTTCTTATTTTCTTCAATATAACGCATCATACGAGGCAATGGCATTAATTGCAGACACTGCAAAGCTTGTCTAAATCCATCGCCATAAATAAGGTCTGGATTTTCTAGTAATTGCTGTTTCCAAAATTCAGCCTCGGGCATCTTTTGGCGTTCTAACCATAAATATTCTGATAAAACACATAAGCCTTCTTCTATTTTTAAAGATAAATGATGAATACCACGATAAAAAATCCAAGCATGACATAATTCATGAATAGCAACTAATTTAAACTGCTCATCGGGTAATCCGCGTTGAATTAAAATTTCCATAAATCGCTTGTCGACCACTTTATCTTTAATTGAACTTAACATGCCTCGCGTTAAACCTAACAATAAATGTCCTTCATTGGAGGATCGACGACTTCTTCTAAAAAGTTCATTTCGATCGACTAAACGAATAGGCACTTCAGCTTCTCCTAAATCGAGGCCATTCAATTTTAACTCATATCTCATGTCTTTTAATAAAATTTCAGCGCGTTCTACAGAAAAAATACCACGACGATCGCATAAACTACACATAATCAGACCATCAGGATATCGGAAACCACCTTCTGTCAACGCTTCACAAATTAATCGGCCACAACTAGTACATTGATCTAAGTAATACTGATGATCAATACAAAAACGATTCCCCCAAAAATCCTGAAACATTTTTTTACCAAGTGGCGAACGACATATTGAACATAAATGCGCTGAATTCACTGCAATCAATCTCTCATTAGATAAACATAATAATCATCGTTGATCTCCATATTATGCTATCATGATCTATAATAAATTCAATGAAACGATGAGACTTTTTCGATAAAAAACGACATTTTTATCATCAAATAAAAATAGATATAATATGCTGACTGAGTCATTCAATATAAAAGGCATACTGACAACGAATTAGGTTGAAAAAGGGTTCATGAAGTCATCACGCATCATGGTGACTCAAAAAACGGCAAATCCATTTTGAAATCTCTGCATTATGAGTCCTCTTTTTTAAAGATTTCTCTGCTAATATACTTTGAGGCTTATTAATAATATTTTTTTCAAGTAAGGCATTAATCAGTAACTTTTGATGATAATCATCTAACTCAGGATGCCCTTGAATCGTCAACATTCGATCATACTTGAGCATAAAATAAGGACAATTATCTGTTTTTGCTAATAATCTTGCTTCATTCGGCAATGTAATAATTTGATCTTGATAGCTCACAAAAATATTCAACTGATCTTCGATTTCTGGCATATAAGGTAGATAAGAGTCTGTCAAAGTCATCACATTGACTCCCAATTGAAAGCCTATTTTCGATTTTTCAACCACGCCTCCTAATGCCTGGGCAATGACTTGATGGCCAAAACAAATACCTACAACAGGCACAGAATCCAAATAGGCAGCACGAATAAAATCTTCTAACTCCAAAATCCAAGATAAATTATCATAACAACTGACAGGACTACCATTGATAATAAAACCATCAAAATCTGAAGTATTTTCAGGAAAATCAGAATTAATACAAGAGAATGGATAAATATCAAATGCTATATTTTCTCTATTTAAAAAATCATGAATGATTTGAATATTAGAATAGCCAGGCAATTTAGGATGAGGTAAATTACAGGCTAATAAAGCAATTTTTTTCATATTTTCTCAACTATTTTATTAAAAAAGGCCCATTCAACCATGAAGTGCGACACCTAAATGTTTTTCTATTCCTCACATAACTTCATTAGGTGCTCGATAGTTTAACACTTTTCCAGGTCTATTATTGAGTGCTTTTTGAATCGCTAAAATCTCATCATTTTCTATGCCTATAAACTCTGTTTTCAGTGCTCTTTGTTTCTTAATGTATTGATAAATAGTTTCATGACTAATCTGTATATTGTCTAGGGCGTCTCCTCATTCTGAATTCACCCAAATAATAGCACACGCAATATAAATCATCGCTTTAAAATTCCTAGCTAGCTTATCAAAACGAGTTGAAATACTTCTAAAATGTTTTAATCTAGCAAATAAATTTTCAACAAGATGCCTTGA
>VSKW01011159.1_pt1 | contig 12199 bp, 12 predicted proteins | sample 4798611 | NCBI WGS metagenome assembly VSKW01 (sample SAMN12179536, study PRJNA552185) | sponge metagenome | biome: deep-sea hydrothermal plumes; feature: spots directly above weak diffusing fluid; material: sea water; isolation source: sponge from the Crane site of a hydrothermal vent ...
ATATGCCCACAATCCTTTACGCAAGACTTCACCTTTTTGTGCCGTGCGGCGGAAGCGCTTGAGTTGGCTATCAGCAATGGTCTCTATAATAATGCCGAGCAATGCCGCAATCAATGCCGCCAGAGTGAGAAGGGGATAATCAACATTGCCGCGTTCGCCTATCGCCGCCATAAATGGCACAGCCACAAGCCACATCAGCACACCTTGCAAAGCAAAAACCGTGAATAGACTGCGCCACCAGAAGTGTCGCCCATGATGTTTGCGCATATTCTGATAGCGATAATCTTCCGCTCCCTCTCGCCACCAGCGCGAGAATAAGTGCAAAGACAAACGCAATCCCCATAAAATAACCAAAGCGGCAATCACCCCCGCCACCTCATCAGGTTTGCCGACACTTATTATCCCCGCCAGCGCTATCAATACGAAACCGAAGCCCCAGAAACTATCAATAATGCTCGCGTCTCGCTTGAGCAGGCTTATCACCCAGAGCAAACTCAAGGCGACCGCTATGATACTCGCCCCCGCTTGATAGGGATTCATATTCTGTAATATCATTAATATCATCATTGGCTTTATACTAGCAGACTCCGTCCAAAGCGCAAGAGTCGCATCTGCCCCCTTCTAATGAGGCGTTATTTGTGCTAGATGTGAGTCGCTTCAAAAAAGGAGATAGGCAATGAGCGTTTCGGGATTTTTCAGCGATAATGTCAGCAAGGTTGATAGTGCGGTAGCGTCTGCTATTGCCGATGAGACGAGCCGTCAGCGCAACCAGATAGAGTTAATCGCATCAGAGAATATCGTTTCTCGTGCGGTGCTGGAGGCGCAGGGTTCGGTTATGACGAACAAATATGCAGAAGGGTATCCCGGCAAACGTTACTATGGCGGGTGCGAGTATATGGATGTCGTAGAAAACCTAGCGATAGACAGAGTAAAGCAGATATTTGATTGTGCTTATGCGAATGTCCAGCCGAATTCTGGGTCGCAAGCGAATCAGGCGGTGATGATGGCGTTGCTCCAGCCCAACGACACGATTTTAGGTATGAGCCTAGATGCAGGGGGGCACCTCACACATGGGGCGCCTCCTAATCAGTCGGGCAAGTGGTTTAATGCGGTGCAGTATGGGGTGCGCCCTCAAGATTGCCACATAGATTATGACGAGATAGAGAGCCTCGCTGGCGAGCACAAACCAAAAATGATTATAGCGGGGGGGTCGGCTTATCCGCGTGTGATAGATTTCAAACGCTTCCGCGCAATAGCCGATAGTGTCGGGGCTTATTTGATGGTGGATATGGCGCATATTGCGGGTCTGGTGGCGGGGGGGCAACACCCTAGTCCGTTGCCGCATGCCCATGCGGTCACCAGCACAACCCATAAAACATTGCGAGGTCCGCGTGGTGGTCTCATTCTTTCAAATGATGAAGCATTGGGTAAAAAGTTTAATTCAGCGATATTTCCGGGTATTCAGGGTGGTCCTCTCATGCATGTCATAGCGGCGAAGGCGGTCGCTTTTGAGGAAGCTTTGCAACCAGATTATAAAGACTATATTGTGCGTGTTGTTAAAAATGCCAAAGCCTTATCGGATAGTCTATTGACGCAAGGGTTTGATATTGTATCGGGTGGCACGGATAATCATTTGGTGCTGCTAGACTTGCGCCCGAAAAATCTAACAGGTGATATTGCTGAGGTTGCCCTAGAAAATGCCGGTATGACTTGCAATAAAAATGGTATTCCGTTTGATCCCCAACCGCCAACAATCACTTCGGGGGTTCGGCTCGGCACACCAGCAGCGACAACACGAGGCTTTGGGGAGGCGGCGTTTACGCAAATCGGTCAATGGATGGGCGAGATTCTAACCGACCCCACGCCAGAAACGCAAACACGAGTGCGGTCACAGGTGGAAGCCTTGTGTAATCGCCACCCTATATATTAGGATAAATTATGCGTTGCCCTTATTGCATGAATAACGATACGCAGGTTAAAGATAGCCGCCCGACAGAGGATAATTCTGTTATTCGCCGCCGCCGTGAATGCTCGGATTGCGGGGGTCGCTTCACGACTTTTGAACGTGTGCAATTGCGAGAGATAACGATTGTCAAAAATGATGGCAGACGTGTTCCCTTTGATAGGGATAAGCTTATGCGTTCTGTGCAAATCGCTCTGCGCAAACGACCTGTTGAAAGCGAGCGGGTAGAGCGTATGGTTAGTGGTATCGTTCGCCAATTAGAAAACAGAGGCGAAGAAGCAGTCGCCGCAAAGATATTGGGGGAACTTGTTATGGGGGGTCTCTCGGCTTTAGATAAGGTCGCTTATGTGCGGTTTGCGTCTGTGTATCGCAACTTCCGCGAGGCGAAAGACTTTGAAGAATTTTTAGGGGAAATGACAGGTGAAGAGAACGAAACCTAAGCCTTCCCACATTATAAAGGCATAGGGCGTGATTATGACACCAAACAAAACAGACGAACACAGAATGCACCAAGCTTTGCGATTATCGTTGCGGGGGTTAGGCAGTGTTGCCCCCAATCCATCTGTGGGGTGTGTGATAACAGACGTGACAGATAATGTAATCGGCACAGGCTGGACAGCACAAGGCGGCAGACCCCATGCCGAAACACAAGCACTCGCAAAAGCCGCCGCAAAAACACAAGGCGGCACTGCCTATATCACATTAGAACCTTGCGCCCATCACGGACAAACCCCGCCTTGTTCGCAAGCCCTGATAGACGCAAAAATTGCGCGGGTGTTTTATGCGATTGATGACCCAGACCCTCGTGTGGCGGGGGCAGGGGCAGCAGCCTTACAAGCGGCAAATATAAAAGTGCATAAAGGCTGTGGCGCAGAAGAGGCGGCTCGCATAAATATCGGTTTCCTGACCCGCATAAAAAAGGGTAGGGCATCATTAACCCTAAAACTAGCGATGAGTAAAAATGGTTTTATGCGCACCCCCGAAGGGCAATCCACTTGGATAACAGGCGGCATAGCAAGGCGTTATGGGCATTTATTACGGGCGCAACACGATGCGATTATAACAGGCTCTGGCACATTAATTGCTGACAATCCCTCGCTTGATTGCCGCCTATCAGGTATGGCGCACCTCTCGCCCTTGCCCGTTGTGATGGCGAAAGACCCGATTGATTTAAGTGATACAAAATTATCCGCTCGTGCTTTGCATAGCACCGCCAGCCCCGAAGCCCTCCTAGAATATCTAGCCGCCAATCATAATGTCAATGCGGCTCTATTAGAGTGTGGTCCAACATTAGCGCGCTCTTTTATGGAGGCGGGTTTGGTAGATGCTGTGGCATTATTTGAAGCCCCACACGATGTTTTCCCCCCTATTCTTTCGGCACCCTTGCAAAAAAGCAATAGCGATGCGGAATATATAGGGTGGCGGCTGGCAGATTTCACTTGTACAGAAGACATTATGCTAGCCCAAGACCGCTATCGGCTTTTTTATAAACACATAATATAGCCCAAAAAAATAGAGAGATAAGACAAAATGTTTACAGGCATTATTACAGATATAGGGTGTGTGAAAAAAATCACACAAGGGGGCGATGTCCGCTTTGACATAACCACGACATACGAAACGGCGGGGATAAATATAGGCGCGTCTATAGCGTGTTCGGGTGTGTGTTTAACGGTCATAGAAAAAGGCGCAGATTGGTTTGCGGTAGAGGCTTCGCAAGAAACTTTGTCATTAAGCACGGCTGGGGCATGGCAAGCCAACACCCCCCTTAACCTAGAACGCGCCCTAACAATGGGTGATGAGTTAGGCGGGCATATTGTATCTGGTCATGTTGATGGTGTGGCGAAGATAGAGGCGATAGATAATGTCGGCGACAGCAAGCGATTCACATTTTGCGCCCCGCCCGACCTTATGAGGTTTGTGGCGATTAAGGGATCTATTGTGCTGGATGGTGTATCGCTCACGGTAAATTCACTTAATGTGAATAGTCCCACAGAAAATACATTTTCTGTGAACATTATTCCCCATACACAAGGGGCGACCACTTTTGGTGCGGCGCAAATGGGTGATAAAGTGAATATAGAGATTGATATGCTAGCCCGCTATGTTGCGCGGTTGCAAGACTGGAAAGGAGACAGCGATGTCTGAATATAGCCAATACTTATCCTCTGCGGAGGAGATAATAGAAGATGCCCGCAATGGCAAAATGATTGTGCTGGTTGATGCCGAAGACAGAGAAAACGAGGGCGACCTTGTTATTCCGTCTCAAATGGCAACGCCCGATGCGATTAATTTTATGGCGAAGTTCGGGCGTGGTTTGATTTGCCTGACCCTACCAGAGGCAAGAGCCGCCCAGTTGCAATTATCTTTGATGTCGCAGAACAATGCGACTCGTCATCAGACGGCATTCACGGTTTCTATTGAAGCGCGGGAGGGTGTGACGACTGGTATCTCCGCCCATGACAGAGCCCATACGATAGCGGTAGCGATAGACCCGACCAAAAATGCCAATGATATTGTCACGCCCGGTCATGTATTCCCACTGGTGGCGCGGGAAGGCGGCGTGTTAGTGCGGGCAGGGCATACCGAAGCGGCAGTAGATATATCTCGTCTGGCGGGGCTTTATCCATCTGGGGTTATTTGCGAGATTATGAATGATGATGGCACAATGGCACGACTGCCAGATTTAGTGCAGTTCGCGCAATTGCATGGGTTAAAACTCGGCACCATTGCAGACCTCATCGCCTATCGTCGGCGCAAAGATACGTTGGTGGAACGCGTCTATGAAGGCACATTTGAAGCGCAAGCGGGGGGTACATTTCAAGCGATGGTCTTCATCAATAAAATCACCAATGAAGAACATATCGCTTTGGTGAAAGGCGACATAGCGAGTGGTTCTAAACCAGTGCTAACGCGCTTCCATGCAGAGAATATCGTTAATGATGTGCTGGGCAGTGCCGCACCTCGTGCCAATACTTTGCAAAAATCAATGGAGATTATTGGGAAAGAAGATAGGGGCGTGATTGTCTTTATTCGCAACACCTCCCCCACGCCATTTTCTGATGTGCTAAACCTACAAGCCAGCGATGATAAACCTTCGCAATTGCGTGATTATGGTATTGGGGCGCAGATTGTTTTAGATTTGGGCGTGCATGATATTGAATTATTATCAGATACGCCTCGTAATGTTGTCGCTCTTGATGGCTATGATTTAAAAATATCTGGCAGACGCCCTATTTTAGGGTAAGGTGAATTATGGCACAAAAAATCCTCATCGTGGAAGCACGTTTTTATCCCGCTATGGCAGATGCTCTAGCGCAAGGGGCGATTGCCGCTATAGAAGAAGCGGGGGCAAGTTATGACCGCCTAGCCGTGCCGGGTGTTTTGGAACTGCCCTATGCGATAAAATCTGCTTCAACAATAGCGGGAGAAAATCATTACGATGCTTATGTGGCGCTGGGTGTTGTCATGCGGGGCGAGACCAGCCACTATGATGTCGTGTGTAATGAAAGTGCCAGAGGGCTTATGGATTTAGGGTTGCAATATAATCTGGCGATAGGCAATGGCATTCAAACCGTTGAAGACGAAGCGCAAGCATGGGCAAGGTGCAAACCAGATGACAAAGATAAAGGTGGTGGTGCGGCGCACGCAGCATTGGCATTATTAGACTATCAAACAAAACTCCGCATAATGACAGGCGCATGAGATATGGGACAAGATAAACACGAGGCAAAAAGAGCCGCACGATTATGTGCCGTGCAAGCCCTTTATCAAATGGACATTGCGACCTCTGATTTAGACACAACGATAGAGCAGTTTCGCGAGCATCAATTCAATAATGATGTCAGCGACTTTAAGGAAGTTGATGGCGATTATTTTGAATTCATTGTGCGGGGCGTGTTTGACCATCAATCTCGTATTGATAAAATCATTGATGAGCATTTATCGGTTAAGTGGCGTCTGTCGCGTTTGGATAGCACTTTGCGGGCTTTGTTGCGGTGTGGCGTGCAAGAATTATTACACACGCCCGACATCACCTCTGCGATTTTGATAAAACAATATGTGGATATGGCACACGCTTTCTTTGCCGATGCAGAAGGCGGTATGGCAAATGCCGTGCTAGATAAAATCGCTAAAGATTTACAAGATGCCAAAGATTCACAAGATGCCAAAGATTCACAAGATGCCAAAAATTCACAAAATGAAAGAGTTTGAATTAATAGAGTCATTATTTTCACAACAAGCAGGGCAGGCGGGCTTGGGCTTGCAAGATGATGCCGCTTGCTGGCAACCACCACCCGACCACGACATTATATTATCCGTCGATATGCTGGTGGCAGGGGTGCATTTCCCTGTGGGGGCAAGCCCCGCCCTTGTGGCAGCAAGATTGGTCGGCTGTGCCTTATCAGACCTCGCCGCCAAAGGGGCAAAACCAGAAGGGTGCTTGCTCACTCTAGCTTTTGGGGGAGCATTCGGGGGAGCATTCGGTCAATGGGATGAACTATTCTTGCAAGACTTCGCCGCTGCCTTCCATAAAGAATGTACCCGCCATAATGTGTCGCTATGGGGTGGCGATAGTGTATCGGCACCCACCCCAAGTGTATCGCTCAGTGTGTATGGGGTTGTGCCGCATGGCACAATGATAAAACGAAGCGGCGCCAATGTCGGCGATGATGTCTATGTCAGTGGTGTCATAGGCGGTGGCATTGTCGGTCTGCAAGAGGCTCTAAAAGATATAAAGTCTAGCACCAAAACTTATAGCAATCCCGAGCCACGCCTCGCTTTGGGGCAACATTTGCGAGACCTAGCAAGTGCTAGCATAGATATTTCAGACGGATTGCTCGCCGATGTCGGGCATATCTGCAAAGCCAGCGATGTCGCCATAGATATGGAGTGCAACGCTATTCCCCTCATCAATAATACGCTCAATGATGCTCTGACTTTTGACGATATGATTACAGGCGGAGACGATTATGAACTCGCCTTCACCGCCAACCCCACCCATCGCACCGCCATTGCTAGCCTTGCGAAAACCCTATCGCTCCCCCTCACACGCATCGGAATAGTTAAAGAAAAAGGAGCAACAGGCGAATCTCTAACCCTCATCACCGCAGAGGGCAAACCCCACCCGCTTCCCAAAAAACGCGGCTTCTCACATATTTGAGGGAAAACCCTTGCTTTTTTGTGCGAATCCTGCGATGTTTCCGCCACTTAAACTTAAATTCGGGAGATAATTATGAGCAATTTAATGTGGCTTATCATCGCGTCGGGCTTTTTGGCGTTGATTTATGGCATGGGAACGGTGCGTGGCATTCTTGCGGCACCGACTGGTAATGAACGGATGCAGGAGATTGCTTCTGCCATTCAAGAGGGGGCATCGGCTTTCCTTAGTCGGCAATATAGGGCGATTGCTATTGTAGGCGTCGTGATTGCCATTTTGGTCTATTATTTGCTTGGCTGGAAGGTGTCTGTTGGCTTTATCGTTGGCGCGACTTTATCGGGGCTTGCTGGCTATATCGGTATGTTGGTATCGGTGCGCGCTAATGTTCGCACGACACATGCGGCATCGGTCAGTTTAGCGGCTGGCTTATCTATGGCGTTCCGTTCGGGTGCGGTCACAGGTATGTTGGTTGCGGGTCTGGCTCTTCTTGCGGTAGCGGGTTATTTTGCTTTCTTAATCTTTGGGCTTGATATTGCCCCCGATAGTCGCGAAGTCGTTGATGCGATGATTGGGCTAGGCTTTGGGGCATCACTTATTTCTATATTCGCGCGACTTGGCGGCGGCATATTCACCAAAGGCGCAGATGTCGGTGGTGATTTAGTCGGCAAAGTAGAAGCGGGTATTCCCGAAGATGATCCTCGCAATCCTGCGACCATAGCAGATAATGTCGGCGATAATGTTGGCGACTGCGCTGGTATGGCGGCAGATTTATTTGAAACCTATGCTGTTACAATCGTGGCGACTATGGTGCTCAGCTCCATATTCTTCTCGGCAGATGCATTGGTAATGATGTTGTATCCGCTAACAATCGGGGCGACTTGTATTATCACTTCTATCATCGGCACATTTTTTGTGCGTCTGGGTAAAAGTCAATCCATTATGGGGGCGCTTTATAAAGGCTTTATTGCTTCGGCGGTGTTCTCGCTGATTGCGCTTTATTTCGTGACCGACCATGTTATCGGGCTAGAAACACAGCGCATCGTGGAAGGGCAAGCCGTTACAGGGCTAGACCTTTATCTATGTGGTGTGGTGGGGCTTGCCATTACGGGTCTCATCGTGTGGATTACTGAATATTATACAGGCGTTGATTATCGCCCTGTTAAATCAATTGCCGCCGCTTCCGAAACAGGGCACGGCACAAATGTTATTCAAGGGCTGGCTGTTTCTATGGAAGCGACTGCTTTGCCATCATTGGTTATCGTGGTTGGTATTTTCGCAACCTATGCATTGGCGGGCTTGTTCGGCATTGCGATTGCGGTGACAACGATGTTGGCACTGGCGGGTATGGTCGTGGCACTAGACGCATTCGGTCCCGTTACAGATAATGCTGGTGGCATTGCGGAAATGGCTGAACTGCCAGAAGATGTCCGCAAAACAACAGACGCATTAGACGCTGTTGGCAATACAACAAAAGCGGTCACCAAAGGCTATGCGATTGGCTCTGCTGGTTTGGGTGCTTTGGTGTTGTTTGCGGCTTATACGCAAGACCTAAAATACTTTGCGAATAATTCGTCTTATGCCTATTTTGAAGGTGTCACGCCTGACTTTTCTTTGTCCAATCCTTATGTGGTTATTGGCTTGTTTGTTGGTGGTATGTTGCCTTATCTTTTTGGTGCTATGGGTATGATGGCAGTGGGGCGCGCAGGGGGTGCTATCGTTGAAGAAGTGCGCCGCCAGTTCCGTGAAAAGCCCGGCATCATGAAGGGCACAGAAAAACCAGATTACACTGCGGCAGTAGATTTACTGACACGCGCGGCAATCAAAGAGATGATTGTTCCGTCTTTATTGCCCGTGTTATCGCCTATCGTTTTATACTTTGTGATAAGCAGTGTTGCGGATAAATCTGCAGGGTTCTCGGCTTTGGGTGCGATGTTGTTGGGTGTTATTGTGACGGGGCTATTCGTGGCTTTGTCTATGACGGCTGGCGGTGGCGCATGGGATAATGCCAAGAAATATATTGAAGACGGGCATCATGGCGGCAAAGGCTCTGAGGCACATAAGGCGGCGGTGACAGGTGATACTGTTGGCGATCCTTATAAAGACACAGCAGGTCCTGCTATCAATCCTATGATTAAGATAACGAATATCGTAGCGTTGTTATTGCTGGCTATACTAGCCCATTAGGGATTAGGTTTTAGGGGTGGTGGTTTATAAATCGCCGCCACTCCCGAACCGCCCGAAATTACCCAAAATTTGTCGCAAAGCAGATAGAGTGCTGCCTTGTGTTTGTGTTTCCTCATCGCTATAGGCAACGATGATACCATCGTCTAATCCATATTTATTGATAGCGGTAACTTTATCATTTCCGTCAAATTCTATTGCCATTATGCGCCGCTCTTTTTCGTCTGGGCTGAATAGGGTGTGTGTTTCGTAGCGGCTATAGATATAATATATGGTGCGATTATCAATTGCCGATTGCGATGAGGGCACACCCAATAGGGCGATGACTTCTAATCTGTCTGTGCCGTTTTCAACTTGTGCTAGCCGTGATGGTTCAAACACATAGCCACGATAATCCACAACGGGGGTGCAAGCGGCAAGGCTTGTTGCCAAAGCAACAGCGCATAGGTGTTTTGTGTATTTGTTATATTTCATCTATAATCCTTATCTGCAATGCTTCTACTTTATATAGAGGCATTTTACAAGTCATGCGATAAAAGGCTGAGAAAAATAATGGGACTATGGAATTTATTATGGGGGCGACGCGCGCCAGATGTGTCGCGCACTTATACGGCATTGGTGGCGGCGGCTAGGGCATTGCCCCTTTACGAGGCGGGGGCACCCGATACATTAGATGGGCGTTTTGATATGTTGGTTTTACATTTGCACCTTGTTTTGCGCAGATTGCGGGTGCTGGGGCAGGATAACAGCCCCGAATCACATCGTTTCGCGCAAGCCTTATTTGACCATTTTTTCCAGAATATGGACGAAACCTTGCGTGAAATGGGCGTGGGGGATACGAGCGTTGGCAAACGTATTCGCAAGATGGCGCAAGCCTATTATGGTCGGGCGAAGGCTTATGACATTGCTTTGTCGGGGGCATTATCCGCTTCCAGCCCCGACCAGATAGACAAAGTGGCGGTGGTCTTGGCTCGCAACCTCTATCCTGATTGTGCCCCTGATAGTCATACACCCCCATCGCTTGCGAGATTGGCGACTTATATTATTTCGTTTGAGGCGGGTTTGGGTGTATGCTCATTGGCACAAATCAGTGCTGGTTCTGTGCCGAATATATCCCCTTGATATACTCCTTGATATACTCCTTGATATATTCTGAAAATTGTCGCATTTTACAGGTTGAAAAAAAGGAAAAGATTTTATGAAGCATACAGAGACGAAAGTCACGATAGCCGTAGATGCGATGGGTGGTGATCATGGAGCCTCGGTTGTTATTCCGTCTTTGGTTCGTGTTTCGCAGCATTATACGGAGGGCTTTTTCATTCTGTATGGGGATGAGGCGCAGATAGAGGCGCAGTTGAGCGAGCACCCCTCATTGCGGAGCATCACACGGGTAGAGCATTGTGAAATGGCGATACCGATGGATATGAAGCCGGCGCGTGCTTTGCGTGTTGGTCGCCGTGTTAGCAGTATGTGGCAAGCGATAGAAGCGGTTAAAGCGGGTCAGGCGCAAGCGTGTCTTTCGGCGGGCAATACTGGTGCGTTGATGGCGATGTCCAAGATTATTTTACGCACCCATGCGGGGATAGAGCGACCCCCGATTGCGGGGCTATGGCCGACATTAGAGGGCGAGAGTGTTGTGCTAGATGTTGGCGCAACGATAGGTGGCACGGCATCACAATATGTGCAGTTTGCGGTTATGGGTGTTGCTTATGCGAAGATTGTTTTGGGATTGGATAATCCTCGTGTTGCGTTATTGAATATCGGCATAGAGGATATCAAAGGCACGGATAGCATTAAGCATGCGGCGGAATTATTGTCTTCGTCTAATTTGAATTTCATCGGCTTTATTGAGGCAGATGCGATAGGGCGCGGCGAGGCGGATGTCGTTGTGACAGACGGCTTTACAGGCAATGTCGCGGTAAAAGCGGCGGAGGGGACATCACGACAAATCTCGGCGATATTGAAAATCTCTATGGAGCGCAGTCTTATGGCACGGCTTGGGTTTTTCTTGGCGCGGGGGGCCTTTACGACATTGCGCGGCAAGATGAACCCGAATGCGTCAAATGGGGGCATGTTGCTTGGCTTGCGTGGCAGTGTTATTAAAAGTCATGGCGGTGTTGATGCAGAGGGTTTTGCTATCGCGGCTGAGGTGGCGATAGAAGTTGCGAAAGCCGATATCGCCAGCGTCATTGAAAGAGATATAGAAGCCATGCAAACTCTATTAGATGAAGCATGGGCAGAAGAGGTGGAAGGATGATACGCGCAAAAATAACAGGACTTGGTGTTTATCTACCGCAGAACATTGTGACGAATGATGACCTCGCCAAAACATTGGATACCAGTGATGAGTGGATAAAATCGCGTTCAGGTATTCGCCAACGCCACATAGCGGCGACGGGGGAGACGACAGCGCAATTGGGTTATCATGCGGCGGTGCGGGCATTAAAAGATGCGAGCCTAACCATAGACGATATTGATACGATTATTGTTGCCACCACCACACCGGAGCGCACCACACCCTCGACAGGGGCATATATTCAGCATCAGTTTGGTGTAAGTCATGGGGCGGTGTTTGATGTGCAGGCGGCTTGTTCGGGCTTTGTCTATGGGCTGGATACGGCGGCGGCACGGATAGAGACAGGGCGGTCGCAAAATACTTTGATGATAGCGGCAGAAACGATAAGTCGCATTACAGATTGGGAAGATAGAAGCACGGCAGTTCTATTTGGCGATGGGGCGGGTGCTGTTGTTATGCAAGCCAGCGAAACCCCCGATAAAAAGAGCGGTGCACAAGTGTTGGGTAGTTACCTTCGCCTTGATGGTATGCTGACGGATATATTAGAAACCGATGGCGGGGCTTCTTATAATCAAACATCGGGTGTGTTGCGTATGCA
>VSKW01009211.1_pt1 | contig 12147 bp, 10 predicted proteins | sample 4798611 | NCBI WGS metagenome assembly VSKW01 (sample SAMN12179536, study PRJNA552185) | sponge metagenome | biome: deep-sea hydrothermal plumes; feature: spots directly above weak diffusing fluid; material: sea water; isolation source: sponge from the Crane site of a hydrothermal vent ...
CTCGCAACTGACTTACTATATAAGTAGCGGCGGTAACAAAGCAGATGCAAGAGGCGGGTATTGCTTTTTATATAAGCGAGACCACCCAAACCATCTCGCAACTGACTTACTATATAGGGAGCGGCGGCAAAGCAGATGCAAGAGGCGGGTATCACTTGTTATATCACCCAGACCACCCAAACCATCTCGCAACTGACTTACTATATAAGTAGCGGCGGTAACAAAGCAGATGCAAGAGGCGGGCATTCCTGTTAGACCACCCAAACCATCTCTTAGCCGATTGAGGTAAAACTTTAATCCAAGCGGTGCATTCCTGCTGCCCGAGCAAATATCTTATTGCGGACGGCAGGAACATAAGACATGGTCTGCATAAAATAATTTACTAGGACTTCTGGGGGGAGTAGCTTATTAAAAATATTAGTTAAAGAATAATCGTCAAATGCTTGGTCTTGTGTTTCCCTGCCACTTAATAAATCATCAATGTGATGGACTAATCCAAGACCGCGTCTAATCTCAGGGTCTGTCTGAGTAACATAATCCATGAGGAACTCTCGGTTGGTAAAATCATTACCACTATATAAGTGGTCGCTAATGCAATCACGCAATTTGTCAAGAGTCCACAAGGTCATATTATAATTCTGCCCACCTAAAGGAGCAACACTATGGGCGGCATTGCCAATCAATACGACAGGACCCACGACCCTATCCTTTGCTATATAACTACTTGCTTGATAGATGGCTGGTGACTCTTCTATGCTCTCAATGGTTAGTTCGCTGTCGCGGATTATCTCTTGTAGTAATCTGGCAAACTCTTCTTTATCAAGTTGCTCCGGCTTGTGCGGCAAAGAAGCAATGGCAACATACACAGAACTTTTATTAGAGCTATTAGAGTTATCGGTAGAATTAGTGCTAAATTTTGCGCTTTCATTAGCGCTATTATCAGAGCTTGAATTAGCGCTCTTATTAGCGCTTGGAGTAAGAGCTAAAGCAGTAGCGGAAGTCCCACCAAACCAATAGCCCTGCCCCTGCTTATGATTACTTATCTTTACTGAAGCCACAACGAATGCTGGTCTTTGTTCGCTAGTTGTATCTTTATCCTTACCGTAATAGTTATAGCTTATTCTGTTCTGTGATAGATCAACATTCTTTTTTCCTCCAGCTATAACTCCCCCACTAGCTCCCCAGGGCAAAGGAACTGTCCCAGTAGCAGCAAATACTAACTTGCCACTTAAAGTTCGCTCCCCGCCTTTTATATCTCCGCCTTTTATGTCTCCCCCCGTTATAATGGCGGATGGTTCCCCCTTGTATATTTCCCCCTGGTCAATTAGATCTATGGACTCCATATTGAAAGGCACGACTTCGGTAAGATTGCTATGTTGTTTTTGCAGTTGGCGGACTTTATCCCATAAGACACTCTGGAGTTTTTGGTGAGGGATGGTCCAGCCCAAAGCTGGCAGACCTAGATCCCTCGCCTCAACCATCATGCTGTTTTTGCCATTCATGCTGCCACTGCTTTTATGATTGGAGTAATTGATAGACAATGAAGAGACCGGGCAAATATGTTGTTCAAGTTCATCCCATAAACCAAACTTGCGTAATAGTTCCCCGCCAGCATAGCCCAGTGATAGCATGCGAGTATCTGGTATGGGACGCGATTCCCGCTCTAGGATGATGAGTGACTTATTATGCTTGACAAATATCTCAGCCAAGGCGATATACAGGACAGTCCCAGTTAGTGCCCCACCAAGTATTATGGCGTCATAGTTGGTGGATTTTTTCATATTAATTGCTTTGCTTACTTTGACTATTTTGCTTACTCTGCTTACTTTGACTATTTTGCTTACTCTGCTTACTTTGACTATTCTGCCTACTCTGCCTACTCTGCTTACTTTGACTATTCTGCTTACTCTGCTTACTTTGTCTATTCTGCTTACTTTGACTATTCTGCTTACTTTGTCTATTCTGCCTATTCTGCTTACTTTGACTACTTTGACTACTTTGACTACTTTGACTACTTTGACTACTCTGACTATTCTGCCAATAAGGCATTCCTTGGGTAAGGTTCTCCACAACACCAGAAGAGTTTATCGCAAGGGTATCCTCTATACGCACGCCTATGCCACGCCAATGAGGTTCCACTCTCTTGTCATCTGCTGGAATATACAAGCCCGGTTCAATGCTAAAAACCATTCCTTTGCCTAATTTTTGCCCTTGATATAAACCTAAGTCATGTACATCCAAACCAATCCAATGAGATGTCTGGTGAGGATAATATCTATTGTAAACTCCTGCGCGGATTATCTCACGACGCTCACCTTGCATAATCTCCAACTTGAGTAGTGAATCAACTAACCAATTAACTGCTTTTTTATGTAATTCAGCCAACGTCATACCTGGTTTCACCGCCTTACACAACCGCTTATGCACGGACAAAACCTCTTCATAAACTTCAACATATGCTTTGGCTTTAGAGGTGTTTAGGTTGCGTGGTGGATAGCACCTAGTCATATCCGCAACATAATGATCTAAAGCAGCACCAGAGTCCACCAATAAAGAATCACTTGGTTTGATGGCTTGGTCATTTTTGGTATAGTGTAAAACACAGGCATTTTTGCCAGCGGCTACTATGCTGGGGAAAGCCGCAGTGCCTCCATTCAATTTGTAATGATATGATAAATCTGCCTCACCCTGATACTCATGTTTCAAGTTGTGGAGTTGATCAGCCAATCTTTTATGACCACCCACACTTATGGCAGCAGCCCGCTTGATCTTAGATAATTCTGTAGAGGACTTAACTAGTCGCATGGAAGCGAACATATCCTCGCTGGTTATAATGTTTTTAGGAGTGGTTATTCCTTGTCTTAATCCATGATTAGATAATTGATTGACTAGATCACATATATAGTTATCAAGCTGGGATTTCTCCCCAATAGGATAATAGATATTTTTGATGCCCTGCAGCCGCTCCTTAATAAATACAGTAAAGGCATCTAATGGCAAGCCATTATCAAACATCATACTCCTAGCAAGTTTATCTGGTGAGAGCAACTCACCTGTCCATAAGGCCGTTGATGCGGTGGGACTTGGTGAAAATATTATTTGTTTGGTAGAGTTTTTATTAGTGTTCTTGCTATCCTTGCCGTCGCCCCCCCGCCATAAAAAAATAAGTGATTGCTTATCGTTATAACCGCTGATATAAAAAAAGTTGCTGGACTGTGGCTGACTGTCATCAATATTTTGGGGGACTGCTTGAGTTGGATTATAGTTGCCAGCTGGGATTAGCATGACACTAGCCGGCTGCATCAGACGCAGTAGTTGTTTGCGTCTAGCAGTGTAGATATTAACGTCTTTAATGGGAGGTAAAATGGCTAAACTCCAAATCCAAAGAAATAACTGTCGCTCTTAGAAATTCATAAATCTCCATATAGTCAATGTTTGCAGCTTCAGGATTATCATAATCATCGGATGAAGAAGTATCCATTTTGGACATCTCAATCAAATCATGGATATGTGAATTAACTTTACTTGCTAAGGTCTTATCTTTCAAGTATGAACTAGTCCCTAAAGCCGATACAAATGATTCACACCACAGAGCAAGAGTTCTCAACCTTTCTTTTAAGGCAGTATCATCATTAGGTAATAAGAACTCTATGTTGTCCTCCTTTAAAGAGGCCTTATTATGAGTTACTAAATCAGTAAATGCTTTATGGATTTTTTCATTCTCGTCAGGATTATCCCCCACATCCTTGTCTAGGAAATGGGTTAAGTATTCAGTATTGGTTTGTTGATTATCCTTTACTAAATTACCCCCTACTATCCCTGCCCAAGCGAATGCGTCTAAATTAGCTGGCTCGACACCCTTATAAGCTTGTAAAAACTCAAACATTTCATCGTAACTTAACATCTATGATTTTACTCAACTGGTTTCAGTTTGCTTCAGTGCGAAATCGTAATTTGTTATCGCCGATTTCACCAGCAGGAAGAAAGTTCCAAGTACGGATAATTTCAATTATGTCTGCCTCTTGTTTAAGCTGTGGAGGGAACTCACCAAAAGGAGCGGAAAGATGGACTATGGAACGCGCAGTATCATCTAACAGAGTATGTCCAGAACTCTTGAGTAATCGTGTTTCTAGAACTGTCCCCTGACTGGATAGAACCACCAGCAACCTTAAGTTACCATCAAGTTTTTCTTTTATTGCTTGATCAGGATAGTTAAGATTACCAACTGCCTCTATCTTACGCACCCACCGATGCAGATAGTCCGCCTCAATTGCCTTCTTAGCACCAATTGACGAGTAGCGTTTGATGTTAGGTTTCCTAGAGTATTCTCTCTCTAGCTCTCCCAAATATGCTTCAACACTGGCAATTTCAGCATCTAATTGTGAAGAATCCTGTCCTAATAATTTGCTGTTGGATAAAGAACCTCTATCAGAACTGGCAGAAGAGTAGCGTGAATCACTAGCCACCAACTCATTTTTCCCACCTTGGTTCAAGCTGAAGCTTGCCTTATTGGAGGCAAAGTCCTTACTAAAGACCAAGCGACTTTGCGGTTGAATAACTGGACTAACAACTATGGGTGTCTCTAACACCCGAGCTACTATATCCTCTTCATCTATGCCGCTGGCTTCTTGATCTTCACGTGCTCTGAACTCACTATCAGCAGGAGAAGTTTCACTTGCTTGTTGCAAAAGTACCAGTTCCACACTGCTGAACTCAGGTATAGCACTAGCAGTGAAACTTAGCCCTAATATCAATAAGGCATGAAATGATACAGATAAAAAAGAAGTAAATACTATAGTATCATTCCCCCAAGTATCATTGCCACGACCTTTTGTTGTCGCGTCAGGATACCTGCCTACTTTGGCAGGTCTAGATGCTTTGCCTGCTTTAGCTACTTTTTTACTTGATATCAATTAGGTTTATTGTGAATATTAGAACTGAATTGGGGGGTATTCTACTATTGCCTTGCTCACCATAAGCGAGTTCGGGTGGTATAACAACTTCCCAAGTAGATCCAACTGGCATAACTTGTAAAATTTCTTGCCAGCCCTGAATTACTCCTTGTACAGGAAATACCGCGGTCTGGTTTCTTTGAATTGAGCTGTCAAACACTTCACCTGATATCAAAGTTCCTTCATAATGAACTTCTACTTCATCAGATGCCTTAGGTATTGTTCCATTGCCCTCTTCTATAATTTTATAACGAATGCCATTATCTAAAAGAGTAAAGTCCTCGTCCAGAGCATTTTGGTCCAAGAATTCTTTGGTTTCAGTCGCCGACTTATCTTGTTGCTCATTTAATGATTGTTGTTGATTAGAAATAATTATTTCTCCTATTTTTTGTTGATCAAAAATAATCCCTTCCTTTTTATTATACGCATCTTGCAATCCTATTGTAATAAGATCCATATCTAAATTCTCGAATATTTGAGATTGTTCGCCGAAGTATAACCCCAACGCATAGCTCAACTTTTCTTGATCGTTTGCAAGATCCTCTTCACTATCAATGACTCTAGTAGTTCCACCAGAACCTAATTGTTCACAACCAGTTAATGAAGTTAATAATAGTGCTGTCAGGCCAAAAGTGGCAAAGCCAGCGATTAATTTTTTACTTATATTTTTCATTATATTTACCTTTAGTTAATATTATATACTTTTTTATAAAACTTCAACTTTGCCCAGGGGCGGAATCGAACCACCGACACAAGGATTTTCAGTCCTCTGCTCTACCTGCTGAGCTACCTGGGCCAAGATCAATAAAATCTTATGACTATATTATAAAACATAATGATTATCAACAACTATAAATGTCCTATAAAATATACTTATGTTTGATAGTTTTAGCGATAAGATGAAAGGTGCTCTTGACTCCATCAGGAAGAAGGCACGCCTTACTGAAGAAAACATTACTCCCGCCCTTAATGAAATGAGAGTGGCATTGCTTGAGGCAGATACTTCATTGGAAGTAACAAAGTCCATCATCAGCAACCTAACTAGCAAAGCACTGGGGATGGAGGCGCAAAAATTATTGAATCCTGGGCAGATGTTTATATCTTTAGTGCATAAAGAACTCACTGAAATATTAGGAGGCGAACAGCAAATCCTCAATATCAAATCCCAGCCGCCTGCCACTATAATGTTAGTTGGCATGCAAGGGGCTGGTAAAACAACGAACTTGGCAAAAATAGCTCTGTGGTTACGTAAGACCCGTAAAAAGAAGGTTCTATTGGCGGGACTTGACATCAGCAGACCAGCTGCCAGTGAGCAACTTGAAATTCTAGCCAAACAAGCAGAAATTGACTATTATGCAGGCAAGCAAAGACAGGATATCAATGCACTGGCAGAGGATGTGCGTGAATATGCACAATTAAGCGGCTATGATTGTTTGGTAGTTGATACTGCTGGGCGAACGCAAAATGACCCGCAACTTATGCAAGAACTCAAAAGTATCCATGATATTATCAAACCAGTGGAAGTGCTCTATACAATGGACTCCATGGGTGGGCAAAGTGCGGCGGCAGCAGCCATTGGATTCCAAGAAACCTTGCCACTGACAGGAATTATCGTCACTAAACTAGATGCAGCAGCAAGAGGCGGATCAGTATTATCAGCCAAGTATTTAACTGGTTTGCCAATGAAACTACTCAGCAATGGCGAAAAACTGACTGATATAATGGATTTCAACCCATCTGCAATGGCCGAAAGCATAATGGGAATGGGCAATGCTTTAGCTGTAATCAAGCAGGCCGAAATGGTCATAGACGAGGAAGATGCCAAAAAGATGGCTAAGGGGCTCGCTGGCAACTTTTCTTTTTCCGACTTCAAGTTGCAGTTGGAGCAAATGGAAAAAATGGGTGGCATAGCATCAATGGCAGAAAAGATGGGGCTCAATAAACAAATGGCTGCCATGGTTGCTGAAAAACAGATGGATACTCAACACAAGAAGTTTGTCGGTCTAATCAATTCTATGACGCCCAAAGAAAGGGATAATCCTGACATCATCAATGGTTCGCGCAAGATGCGTATATCTAAAGGGGCTGGTAGTAACATGGCAGAGTTCAACCAACTAATGAAACGTTATAAGATGTCGCAGAAAATGATGAAAAAAGGCAAGACCAAAGCGGGGCAAGAAAAACTCATGCGGCAGGTGATGCCAGGTATGTCTGGATTCCCTCCCCACTAACAAGCTAATTCTTCTTTCTAATTCTTCTTTCTAATTCTTAATTCTAATCCTTCTTAAAGTTCAACAATATGGCAAACGATCAAGCATATGCAGAATTCTCTCAACATGATACCTCTAGAAATGATGCCCCCCGGGTCACCTACATAGAAGTCCCCGAAGGACACGAGGAAAGACGTTTAGATAACTTTCTCTTAAGTAGGATCAAGGGAGTTCCTAAGTCGCATATCTATGCAATTATCAGAAGTGGCGAAGTCAGAATTAACAGCAAACGTTCAAAAGCATCCAGCAGAATAGATGCTGGTGATCGCATACGCATACCCCCCATAAGAACAGCCCACAGAAGCCGCTCTGAACCACAAAGAGAACTAGTGGATCTCATAGAGCAATCCATTATCTATGAAGATGATGACATAATTGCCATTAACAAGCCACGTTGGGTAGGGGCACATAGTGGGGTCAACCGCCCTTATGGCGTCATTGAAATATTTCATTACTTAAGTAATAGCAAAGATCTATACCTCGTCCATCGGTTGGATTTGGAAACTACTGGCGTATTACTAATTGCCCGCAATCTCAACATACTACGCAAGATAAACAGTGTTTGGCATAAGCAAGATTCCACCCATAAGATCTATACTGCAGTCGTGCAAGGACTATGGAAGCAAGGCAAACAAGATGATACCCGTAGCATATCCCACATATATAAGGAAAAGGTTGGCGGTGAATTCATAATGAAAACGGCTAAATCACCCATGGATAAATCAGAGCATCAACCCGCACATGCACCTAGGCGTGAAGAAGCCGGCGAAGATGAGAAAAGAGCGAGAAAAGCAATTACTTTGTTTAAGTTATTAGAACACAAAGATGATTATTCACTAATGGAGGCGGAGATCCTAACTGGTAGGACTCATCAAATTAGATCGCAAGCAGCGGAGGAAGGACATCCCATAGTAGGTGATAAGAAATATGCTTTCTTAGCCACTAATATCAGGCAGAAAGATGAACTGGCACTACATTGCCTAAGAATTGAATTTACCCTAGACGATAGAGTTTATGAGTTTATGGCACCCACGCCAGAGGTATTTGATAAATACGGCTTTCAGCTAGCTTGAAAATTATTGATGAGTTGTTGATGCAGTTCTTCAACTTGATGCTTTAGGTGGCTCACATCACCACTATTATCCAATATATGATCAGCTAATTTTAGCTTGTCATCCTGAGGCAACTGACGCTTTATAATCTTGGTAGCTATATCCTGAGTCATCCCTGTCGCTTGATCACGAAGTTGCGCACGTTGAACCTGTTGTTCCATAAGCACATCAATAACGATTATTTTGTCGCACATCTTATAAAGTCCGGTCTCCAACAACAATGGGGCGATTAACAAACAATAAACATTATTACTGGCAGTCGCCAGTTGTTGGACTTCTTGCTTTATCCTATCTCTTATGAGCGGATGGAGAAACTTCTCCAACCAATCAAGTTCTTGCTTGTTATGAAACACTAGATCGCGTAACTTGGCTCTATCTATGCCGCCATTTTCCTTGGTTATACCCTCACCAAAACGAGCCACTATATCTATTACAGCAGGGCTTCCATCGGCAGTTAGTTCTCTGGATATAATATCTGCGTCCACTGCCTTTATTCCGCGTTCAGCAAAAAGTTCAGCAACTGTATCTTTGCCACTAGCTAAGCCCCCTGCAAGTCCAACAATTTTCATCTTATCTGTAATTGTTTACTGGGACAAATAATCCCAGTAAGTCGGGAGATAAATGAAACAGCAATAGATAAATGATTGCCGCCAGAGCTATGTGAGGTCCCCATTTCTGTTCACTTAATAGGGCATTAGAAGAACTTGATTCCTTTGAGGAGATTGTCGCCTTAATAAAAACCACCTTACTAAGAACCACCAGAATAAAAAACATTAGACCACTGATGCTGGCAAAAAATAACAGGGGTAATAGCCCCTGCCAACCAAAGTAAGCGGCCAAACCAGCAAATAATTTTATATCTCCACCGCCAATGCCTATGCGTCTTCTTATAATGTAGTATAGAGCATTCATTAAACTGAGAAAAACATAAACCGCAACAACTCCAATAATTGCTTGAGGCAAACTGGCATAAGGAATGGAGGATGGCATTAGAGAATTAAATAATAAACCAGTCCAAATAATCCCCAAAGTTAGTTGATCGGGTAATAAACCACTACGCCAGTCAATGATGCTCAGAGTTATCAAAGCCCAAAATAGTAACAGCAATGGCAGTAAATTAGGGCTGGCACCAAGTAGCCAACCAGCCAATAATGCAGAAAACACACATAACATCTCCGTAACTGGATAATACCAAGCAATTTTGGCAGCACACTTGGAACACTTACCTCGGGCAAGCAAATAGCCCAGCAGTGGCAAGTTCAGATATACAGGAATGCCCTTACCGCATTCTGGACAATGAGAACTGGGAAATGCCAGAGACAAATTTTCGTGGTGATGATTAGTTTTTGCATCGGGATTTTGAGTATAATCACGCTCAATGATTAATGGCAAACGATAAATTAACATGGTACAAAAACTACCGGCTATTAACCCGCCCCAGACCAGATTAAGATAGAGGAACCAACCCTCTTTCAGTAGTTCGGGATAGATTATCAGTAAGTTTTCCATGTTTTGATCTCCCACATAAGACGCTGGTTATCCGAGGAGATTATTTAGGGGATATTTAGAAAAGATTATTTAGAAGAATTAGACCTTGCCAAATAAATGTAGCAACGCCTGCTGGAATCCTTCCAAGCTACCACAATCAAATCTTTTTGCGTCAATTTTATAAGCCAGCACTCTTTCGGACTTGACTTGTTGTGCTAAAGCATCAGTTATCTGTAATTCACCATTCTTACCCGGCTTAATCTTATCTAGATAGCCGAATATACTCGGCATCATAACATAACGCCCTATTATTGCTAGATTGCTTGGTGCGTCTTTGGGGTTGGGTTTCTCCACCATGCTCTTCACTTCAAATAAGTTATCGCCTAATTCCTCCACCCCAACCATACCATAGGAACTGGAGTCCTTCACATCAATCTCTTGGACTGCAATCAAGGTGCATTGTTCTTTTTGGAATATATCCTGCATCTTAGCAAGCACGTTCTTGTCACCCTGAGGTGCAATACATAGATCATCCGCCAGTGAAACTGCAAAAGGCATTCTTTCCACGTGATGTTTAGCACATTTTATGGCATCACCCAAGCCAGCCATTCTCCGTTGTCTTATATATGAGAACATACATTTTTCCAGAAGACCGCGAATACCCTCTAACTTTTTCTCTTTATCAGTGCCTTGAATTATATGTTCCAACTCATAATTGATGTCAAAGTAATTGACTATGGCTTCCTTGTTCCGCCCCACAATAAAGGTTATGTCATTCATCCCAGCATTATAGGACTCCTCCACAGCATAATGAATCAGAGGTTTGTTCATAATTGGCAACATTTCCTTAGGCATGGACTTAGTTATCGGCAAAAACCTTGTCCCATAACCAGCAGCAGGAAAAATGCATTTGAATATTCTATCAGTCATAAGCACATTATATAGGATATTCCCAATAATTGAATTATTGGGGATATCTTACTTCATAGAGGTATTCTCCTGGTATCTGGGCTGGGGGCCACTATATTAGTATAGCAACTAAATCCACTAACCCGCTAGGGGTTAAACCCCGTCTCGCCGCTTAACTTGCCTTTTAGTTGTTCAGGGGGCCGGTGCTGGTGACGTTCCTTACCGATTGGAAGTGAGTTCTTTATATTTATCAACAGGGGAGTTGCCATCTAAAGCCGCCGCTCTAACCATTCTTTGTTCGTCTGCGGTGAAATTGGGTAAGCAAGTTAGGGCGGGGTATTGCATATTTGTGCCTAAATTCCAGGCCCGTTGAAAACCTTCTGCTGCACTAGCTCCATCTGCCACTGTTATATATGCACCAGTGGTCGGGTTGCAATAGCCATTATCCCAGGTGCTATAGATGCCAGCAAACATGGTTGGAGTTCTGAGTTCTGAGGTAGAGCGACCTACGTCAATGAAACCAGATCTAACCCCCATAAAAGTTATTACACCATTGTCCCAATAAGACAAGTCGCCCTCAGAACTACTAGCTGAAAGCCCCGCTAATCCATCGACATTCGTTACACCAGTTATTTTCTTAGTAATTGCTAAGGATGAATTAATCACACTGGCGAAGCCATCGCCAGCCAAACCTCCAACATTATTTGAACCAATTATCTGATAAACGGCCGCTGAGGAGGATCTAATCTGCATATTTCGTCCATTGCCAACCAACCCGCCAACATGTTCACCTGATCCATTTATTTGATTAACTACTACTGACGAGGAACTAATCGTCGCACCTTTTCTTGTGCTCTCCCCCCAGCCAACTAGGCCTCCAACATAAAATGAACCAGTTATCTGATTAGCTACTACTGACGAGGAACTAATCGTCGCACCCTGCCCAAAGCCAACCAGACCGCCAATATTAGAGGAGGAACCAGTAATCTGATTAACAGCCGCTGACGAGAAACTAATCATCGCGTCTTCTGCCGAGCCAACCAGACCTCCAATCCTACCTGAACCAGTTATCTGATTAGCTCGCACTGACGAGGAACTAATCGTCATACTTCGTCCCGAGCCAACCAGACCTCCAGTCCTATCTGCACCAGTTATCTGATTAGCTACTACTGACGAGGAACTAATCGTCGCGCCTTTTGCCCAGCCAACCAGCACGCCAACATAGACAGAGCTAGGGGCAGTGATACTAGCATTGCGGATAGATACATTGCTTATAGATGCACTAGGTGCGATTGCACCAAATAGGCCTACTCCATATTGTGTTTCTGTAGTGTTGATAGTTAGATTAGCAATAATATAGCCATTGCCATTAAAATCAGCCGCAAAGGGCTGGATAACCGCAAGGGACTGGTTAAC
>VSKW01026296.1_pt1 | contig 12120 bp, 9 predicted proteins | sample 4798611 | NCBI WGS metagenome assembly VSKW01 (sample SAMN12179536, study PRJNA552185) | sponge metagenome | biome: deep-sea hydrothermal plumes; feature: spots directly above weak diffusing fluid; material: sea water; isolation source: sponge from the Crane site of a hydrothermal vent ...
TTTCATGTCTTTACCCAGATTTTATATCAGTAACAACCAATAACTGGGAGATATTATACCACAAATTAACATATAATTAATTGAATTATATGTTAATTTATTACTTTTTCAGGGTCGACTGTATACATTTAAAAATGTAACTATTTGTTTTAGTTTTAATTTAATATGCCGATATTTTTTACAAACCATTATAGTTTGAGACCTTTGCAATAAGAAAATAAATGAGTATTTTTTGAGCTTTTTGATTAAAAAAACACATAAACGGCTTCATTTTTTACATTATTTTTTCGATCCTGAAAAAGTAATAAATATTATATAATTCAATTAATTATATGTTAATTTGTGGTATAATATCTCCCAGTTATTGGTTGTTACTGATATAAAATCTGGGAAAAGACATGAAAAACAAATTTATTTTGCAATACATTCAGAAATTATCTTGATCATGAACCCATTACATTATATGAAATAATTCACTTGTAAATCATCAGCTTAAGTTTTTTAAAAAATCTGATTTATTTATAATCAATTAAACATCATATAAATGATATCAATAGATTAATTCCAAGCAATATAAGCGCATACAACATATGAGCACGGGATTGTATCTATCACACACAAAAGACTTCATTTTAACTGTATCTCACTCAGATCATCCATATGATAATCATGCTTTAAATGAAATAATGTTATTCAATTTGTTCCAGTAAACATTCAAAGTATTGAATGAATTGATCATGTTTGCCTCTATCACGAGCCAATAACTGTACAGCTGTTAACATCGCCGGCATAAAGATGTATTGGGCATACTCATGCGTTCTGCTATATTCCAAAACATTATTATATCTAGGAAAGACCTCAGAAAGAAATTTTTGAGATAATACCTTAGCAACTTGTATTGGATTGTCTTTAAATTGATTAATGATCTCTATAGGGATAACTACAGATCTTCTTAAAGCCAAAACGCAAGGAGTATATAACTTTTTCGCTTCTTTATTTATTTTAAAAAACAAAGTATTATAATGAGCATGTTGATAATTCAGAAGCACGTTTGATTGATAAGGCTTTAATGTAAATAAATAAAACATGGTTGCTCCAAATGAATAGATATCACTATAGTGAGAAAATATTTTTTTAGACTTTACTTCAGGCGCAATATACCCTTTTGTTCCAAGGATCTCTCCTGAAGCCTTAAATTGCATACGATCATGCTTTGACGTTATTTTTTTAGCACCTTCAAAATCAGTTAAGCACCATTGTGTAGCATCCGCATTGCAAAGAATATTTTCTAATTTAATATCAGAATGGACGATTTTTTGAGATGTTAGATACTCCATAGCTCTCATGATATGTAAGAACAATAAAAGTGTCGTTTTAAATCTTATTTTACTAAACTCCAAATCATTAAAAAAATTAAAACTATCAGAAGCATAACGTTTAAAAATTAAAAATCTCTCGAAAACATCCACATCATTTTTTATAGTATACGAACCCAGTAACTCAACGATATTTTCATGTTTTATTTCAAAAAGGAGCTCTTGATTTAGGCTACATAGATCAGCATTTTTTCCATAACGATCATGCAATATGATTTTTTTAATGACAATATTTTCAAGATAATTTTTAAAATTTTGATTGATATCTAAAAATACAACTGAGGATAGGTTTGTTGTGTCATATAAAAAAAATGTCATATATTCATGTAATGTCTCTAATTGCTCCATATGTCCCTGATCGATAGATCCTATATGTTCCGTCGTTTCCATTAAATCTTCTGTTGTATAAATATTATTATTAATTAAGTATCTTATATCTTGAATATATTGTTTGATGAATATTTGAGTGGCTTCTCTTTTTGTCCCTGGCTCAGGAGTTTCAAATCGTATATCGCCTGAAAAGTTTTGAACAGGTTTTATTAACTGAATTTTTTTAATAAATAATGATATATCATCTATTTCATCTATTTCATCTATTTCATCTATTGTTTCTAACTTAGTTTGTGTCTTGCATATAGATACAGCATTTTTATGATGATGGCAGAATTTTTCAGGTTTAATAAATGGATTTTGCCTAATTTCAGACGCTGCAATGCCGCCTAATGATACATGATTCATATTACACCTCTGTATTTGTTATTTTTTATTTGTATAAAAATAAAGACAATATGCCAGTATACATTTTTATCATCCAGTTAGATGTAGATGAATAAAATCATTTTTGAAATTGACTTTAATTTTTATCTCTGATAGCAGGTTAGACCAGTAAGTAAGATAAATAATTCAATAAATGTTAGTACATAAAACCTTAATGTCATAAAATATAACAAATAATGGCAATTAATATTCAATAATACATTTAAATAAATATGATAAAGTTAAATCATATAGGCATATGGTACTATCATTTTTTTAAAAAATTCCTATTTTTTACAATCAATTGATAAAAAAGAGAAGCATATACTATCTACAAATTGATTGAGAGAGACCCTCTTATTTTTATCAATTATGTAAAAATATACAACAGAATCATCTAGTGGAACGTAAGCCATTGTTTTATATGCATGTATTACACTTATTACTTGTAGATACACAAGATAAATGCAATAAAGAAGAATGCTTTCAACTGTTATATACGGATCATTATCATAGTGTATTCGATATAATTTGCTCGATGCAATCTGCGAAACTAACCTCTCTACTGCTTCAGATAATACAAAAATGTGATGCACATCAAATCATATCTCTGCTAGACAACAAACATAATACAACAATATCTGCATTTGAATATATATGTAAAATAAGAAAGAACGATATCAATGATAATTTAGATGATGTTGCAAAAAATCTAGATTCTCTTTTAGAGTATATTGTAAATAAAAGTGGAACTTCCAGCATTGATAAACTTTTTCAGACGGAGTCATCTCACTATAGGCTCATGAATATCGCCTTTCATCACCAGAAAGGCACTGGAATTGAAGAAAATGCCGACATTTCAGAAGCTGAAAGAATGAAAAGTCTTAAAAACAATGAAAAAACTCTAATGGATTTTTTACTAACAGCTGAAGATATAGAAACAAAAGCGTTCAAATCTACTGGATATGCAGAAGTACAGCGTTCATACACCCCTGAAGGTGAGCGATCTGAGCTACAGCGGGTTTTAATGAGATTTTTCATAAAATGCTGCCAAGCACCCGGTTTTCCCATTCATAGTCAGAATATACCTTCATGGGTTAAAAAGCGTAGATAATATTGAGTCAATTCTGAAGAAATCATTTTTTTTAAAAAACAATTGAAACGACTAAGTCAGAAGTATCAAGTGTAAAGAAATCAGGCGCGACAAAAACCTTGCTATCCAAGCAATCATCGTACAGTATACCAATTTCGAATAAAATACGCATTTATCTCATCTCCAATTATACTGTGCAGTATATTCCTTCGTCGATTTCCTTTTGTCCTTTTTTTAATAAAATCAATGAAAAAAGCGTCATTTTAAATCAAAAACTTATTCAAGCCATCTAATATGATGCTCATACTTTAAATAAAATAATGTGTCATATCAATAAAATAACACCTAGACAACTCAAACAGGTTTTGACTGATACAAGTGACAGAGAGCATAAAATAGACTGTTGTTTTGTATGTATATCAAATCAACAGAAAGGCATGAATTTTGCCTTAAAAAAATCACAAGACGAAGCAACATTGCACTTCACATAGCTTCTATGAAAACAAAAGGAAAACGACAAAGGAATATGCTACACAGTAGAATTAGACATGAAGTGTATCCTATGTTATGCAGAGTTGGCATACTGTACGATGATTGCTTGGATAGCATAGCTTTTATCATGCTTGCATTTTTCACACTGATATCGATGATCAAGTCGTTTCAATGATTTTTTAAAAAAATTGATTTCTTTAGGATGAACGATCTATTTTTCATTTCAAAAAAAAACAATATCTTCATCAAGACATATATTTTATATTTTTCATATGATAATCTATTTCGCAAACAACCTTCATGAAATCATCATAGAAGTTATTATCTGATTGAAATAAAGGAAATATAAGACTCATGAGACTACTTGATACTGATTTTGATGCTTATCTATCAGATGAATTATGTTTGTTAAAAAATAATATAAAGCAATTTTCCACCCTTGAAATCGCACCGTTAGCAGAACAAATCGATCTCAATAATGATTTCCCTGCACATCTTTGGAAAAAAATGGGCGCATTAGGTGTATTAGGTATCACGGCTGATGAGCAATATGGCGGTTCAAATGCTGGTTACTTAGCCCATGTGATTGCAATGGAAGCCATTAGTTGTGCTTCAGCTTCTGTTGGATTAAGTTATGGCGCGCACTCTAATTTATGTGTTAATCAATTGAATAGACATGGAAGTCCGCAGCAAAAAAAACAATATTTACCTCGATTAATGACAGGTGAACATATTGGAGCCTTAGCGATGAGTGAATCGAATTCAGGATCTGATGTCATCAGTTTATCTTTAAGTGCTAAAAAACAAGGAAACCATTATATTTTAAATGGAACAAAAATGTGGATCACCAATGGCCCAGATGCACATGTTATCATTGTCTATGCAAAAACAGATCCAGAGAAAGGAAGCAAAGGGATCACAGCCTTTTTAATTGAAAATACATTTCCAGGATTTAGTCATGCGCAAAAATTAGATAAATTAGGCATGAGAGGATCGAATACTTGTGAGCTTGTTTTTTCAGATTGCGTCGTCCCAGAAGAGAATATATTAGGTCATTTGAATGAAGGAGTCTCTGTTTTAATGAGTGGGTTAGATTACGAACGCTTAGTACTTGCTGCAGGGCCTGTAGGTATTATGCAAGCCTGTTTAAATCTTGCCTTACCTTATACTCAAGAACGAAAACAATTTAATCGCCCTATTAATCAATTTCAATTTATTCAAGGTAAACTTGCCGATCTGTATACACAACTCAATAGTGCTCGTTCTTATTTATATACAACGGCTTTATTAGCTGATAAAGGTAAATTAACTCGACAATTAGCCGCTTCTGTTATTTTATATTGCTCAGAAAATGCAACACAAGCCGCATTAAATACCATTCAAATATTAGGTGGCAACGGATATACCAATGATTATCCAGCAGGTCGCTTATTACGAGATGCAAAATTATATGAAATTGGTGCTGGCACTTCTGAAATTAGGCGCATGTTAATTGGACGAGAACTTAGTTATCTCATATCCAAAGGAAGTTGTTAATATGTCCACCATGGAAACTCATTCATCTGCATCCTTTTCATCTTATGCAGACCATATGCAATCTTTAGTGCGTGATTTAAAAAAGAAAGTTTCAGTTATTATTAAAGGTGGCACTGGATATGATCGACACTTAAAAGCAGGTAAAATGCTTGTTCGAAATCGCATTGAATTATTATTAGACCCAGGATCCCCTTTTTTAGAAATCGGTCAATTTGCAGGGCATGAACAATACGATGAACCTACACCTGCAGCCGGTGTTGTAGCTGGCATTGGTCTCATCCACCAACAATTTTGCATAATTATTGCGAATGACCCGACCGTAAAAGGAGGGGCTTATTACCCTCTGACAGTAAAAAAACATTTACGAGCACAATATATTGCCATGGAAAATCACTTACCTTGTCTTTATCTTGTCGATAGTAGTGGTGCAAATTTACTCCATCAATCCGATTTATTTCCTGATAAAGAAGGCTTTGGGCGTATTTTTTTTAATCAAGCTAAAATATCAGCTTTACAGATTCCACAAATTGCTATTGTACTCGGTTCTTGTACCGCTGGAGCTGCCTATATTCCTGCCATGTCAGAACAAACAATCATTGTAAAAAATCAAGGCACTATTTTTCTAGGAGGCCCTCCTTTAGTCAAAGCTGCTACAGGTGAAATTGTCACAGCCGAAGAATTAGGAGGCGCTCAAGTACATACTGAGACTTCTGGATTAGCCGATTATTTAGCAGAAAATGAACATCATGCTTTCAATATCGCTAGACATATTGCATATCATTTTAATCGTTCAACAATCAAAATTCCAAATATTAACGCGATTCAACCTCCAAAATATGACGCTAAAAGCTTATACAGTCTGATACCTGACACTTTAAAAAAAACCTATGCAGTACAAGATATTATTTTAAGATTAGTCGATGGATCAGTATTTGATGAATTCAAACCTTTATATGGTAAAACATTAGTTTGCGGTATTGCTACAATATGGAATGAAAAAATTGGTATTATTGCAAACAACGGTATTCTATTTTCAGAATCCGCGCAAAAAGGGACTCACTTTATCCAATTATGCTGCCAGCAAAAGATTCCTTTACTGTTTTTACAAAATATTTCAGGCTTCATGATTGGTAAACGTTATGAAGCTGCTGGCATTGCAAAACATGGCGCAAAGATGGTCAATGCAGTTGCTTGTGCCTCTGTTCCTAAATTAACAGTTATCATTGGCGGTAGTTTTGGCGCTGGTAATTATGGTATGTGTGGTCGAGCTTATGATCCTCGTTTTCTTTGGAGCTGGCCTAATGCTAGAATTGCCATTATGGGAGGAGAACAAGCGACTAACGTCATTAGTACAATCAAAGAAAACACATTAAAAAAACAAAATCAATGCTGGAATACAGAAGATAAAATGGCTTTTAGGCAAACACTTTTAAATCAATATGAGCAACATAGTTCACCGTATTACGCAAGTGCTCGATTATGGGATGATGGCATTATAGACCCAGCTGATACAAGAGATATACTCGGTTTATCGCTTCTTATTGTGAAGCAAGGGCCAATACAAAAAACACAATTTGGTGTATTTCGAATGTAATACGCAAATCAATCTTTTTTTCTTCGACTGATCACGATATAATAACTGTCAATTCATACGGAATCAAACAACGCCTAATCGCTATGCTCTTAGCTATCAGACATAGATCCGGTAAAACGATCAGGTTGACATTTTTTTTCACAGAATGATCAAATGAAAGACATAATGTATAGCTCGAGTATCAACTGATCTCTCAAGGCTCTCGCATTTTTTATAAACTAATGAGTTAATAGGTATAAATGCATGCAATCTCCTTTTATTGATATCAGCTATTCAGATGATGGTGTCGCACAAATCACACTGAATAGACCTGAAAAAAGAAATGCATTAAATAAAGAAATGATTCTTTTTATGCAAACTGTACTCAACAAATGGTCTACTGATAAGCAAATTCGGATCGTCGTATTAAATGCAAAAGGTTCTTGTTTTTGTGCCGGCGCAGATCTCGCTTGGATGACAGAATCCATTCAACATACTGATGAAGAAAATTTATACGATATTCAAGTTTTTGCTGATTTACTCAGTACACTCTATACTTTTCCTAAACCTGTTGTCACAGTCGTTCAAGGAGAAGCTTATGGCGGCGCCATGGGTCTCATTGCAGCTTCTGATATCGCTATTGCACAATACGATTCACAGTTTTGCCTGAGTGAAGTAAAAATAGGATTAATTCCTGCTATTATCAGTCCTTATCTCGTGAATACGATTGGCATACGACATACACAGCGTTACGCAATATCTGCTGAAACTTTTTCAGCAGATATTGCTAAAAATATCGGCTTAATTCATGAAACAACCGAAAAAGAAACATTACAACCTTGTTTACAAAAAATCATCAAATCACTACAATTATGCAGTCCCGATGCGCAACATAAAACTAAATCATTACTACAACATGTACAAAAAACAGCCAGCATCACCCCTGCTTTAATACAAGATACAATTGAATTAATTACAAAGACACGGATTAGTCCTGAAGCGCAAGAAGGGAGCAAAGCTTTTTTAAATAAAAGAACACCGAGTTGGGTTAAATGATTCAAACATTATTAATTGCTAATCGAGGTGAAATTGCTTGCCGCATTATTCGCACAGCGAAACGATTAAATATCAAAACAATTGCTATTTATTCCACACCAGACAAAAATAGTTTAGCTGTTAACATGGCAGATGAAGCATTTTGGGTTGGTGAAGCTGAAGCTAAAAATAGTTATTTACAGATGGATCCTATTCTGGATATTGCAAAAAAAACACACGCTGATGCGATTCATCCTGGTTATGGCTTTTTATCAGAAAATGCACAATTTGCTGATAAAATAAAACAAGCTAATCTTTTATTTATTGGTCCTTCATCTGAAGCAATACGTGCGATGGGAGATAAAGCCACCTCAAAACAACTCATGATGCAAGCTAACATTCCCTGTTTATCGGGTTATGAAGAGTCTATCCCTAATAATGAGACATTAATTCAAAATATACAAACATTATCCTACCCTTTATTAATCAAAGCTTCCGCTGGCGGTGGTGGGAAAGGGATGCGTATTGTCCATGATCATCAAGATCTGCTCATACAATTAAATAATGCTCGACGTGAAGCCATGAATTCATTTTCTGATGATCGTCTGATTATTGAACCTTTTTTAATGAATGCACGTCATGTAGAAGTTCAAGTTTTTTTTGACCAGCAAGGCCAAGGTCTTTATTTATTTGACCGGGACTGTTCAATACAGCGTCGATATCAAAAAATAATTGAAGAAGCCCCTGCTTTTAATTTAGATCAAAAAACGCATCAAGCCATTGGAGAATGCGCTTTAAAAGTAGCCAAAACAGTTGCCTATCAAGGCGCTGGAACTGTTGAGTTTTTAATGGATTCTCAACATCATTTTTATTTTATGGAAATGAATACTCGATTACAAGTTGAACACCCTGTGACTGAAATGATCACGCAGATTGATTTGGTTGAATGGCAATTACGCATCGCAATGGGACTTCCTTTACCCACAACACAAGCTCAACTGCAACATACAGGTTGTGCTGTTGAAGCTCGCATTTATGCAGAAAATACACGCAAAGATTTTTTGCCAACGAGTGGACGCTTAGACCATGTCAGCTGGCCTGAGCATATGCCCAATATTCGCATTGATACAGGCGTCACGTCTTTAGATGAAGTGACTCCATGGTATGACCCTATGCTCGCTAAAATCATTGCATGGGGAGAAACACGCCAAGCTGCTTATCAACAGCTCCTCAAAGCCTTACAAAAAACAGAACTAGTAGGTCTTGAGACGAATCGTGATTTTTTAATTCAATTACTCAATCATCCAGACATACAATCTGGCAATATCAATACCGCTTGGCTAGAATCTCATTTAACTCAGATGAAATATGAACAAAATGCCTCTTTTTACGCAGGAGTAGCTGCCGCTACTTTTAGTCTTTTATTTTCAAACAACACCCCCATGACAGCCTGGCGACTGAATCAAACACAGACAGGACAGTGTATTCGTGCAATACAAAACCAACCTTATCATCTGAAGTTAACAAAAAAAGACACCATATGGGAATTTCAAATGAATGATGTGATTTTGCATTATACTCAAATTCATTTGACGTCAACACAATGTATTCAAATACAAGATGCAATCAATAGCACCACACGAACCTGCTCTATTGTGATGCATCAATCGAATATAACAGTGATAACAGATCAACATACCATTACTTTAGAACAACCAAACTATGAAATGATGAAAGCCTCTCCTCAGCATGCTTTATCTGCACCTATGAATGGGCGAGTAACATCTGTCCAAATTCAACCAGACACTCAAGTAAAACAAAACGATATTTTGATGACTTTAGAAGCGATGAAAATGGAAATTAATATTAAAGCCCCCAAAGCCGGATATATTAAAAATATTTTATTTTCGCCAGGTGATTCAGTTCATGAGGGTGATCTTTTATTAGCTTATGATGAAACAATACCATGACATTCAATTTACCCAAAGAAGTTCAAATTGTAGAAGTAGGGCCACGCGATGGCTTGCAAAATTTATCCATCTGCTTATCTATTGAAGATCGCATTGATTTAATTAACCAATTATCAGAAACAGGTTTATCCTGCATTGAGGTCGGTAGTTTTGTCTCAAAAAACAAAGTACCTCAAATGGCAAATACTGCTGATGTATATCGTCAAATTAATCGAAAAGCAAATATATCATACCCAGCTTTGACGCCTAATTTGCGTGGATTAGAAGATGGATTAGCTGTCAATATTCAAGAAATTGCTATTTTTGGATCTGCTTCCAATACTTTTTGTGAAAAAAATATGAACTGTAGTCGCGCTGAAAGTATTCAACGTTTTCAATCCATTATCAACACAGCACATCGCCATAAAATACGCGTAAGAGGCTATTTATCTTGTATTGTCACGTGCCCTTACGAAGGATTCATATCTCCTGACGAAACCACAGAACTTGCCAGCATTTTATATGACATGGGTTGCTATCAAATCTCATTAGGAGATACAACAGGTACAGGAACACCACATCATATAGCCACTTTATTGAATCGTGTATACACAAAAGTATCGTCTAAAAGCTTAGCTGTCCATTTTCATAATACTTATGGGCAAGCATTAGCCAATGTATTAATCGCTTTACAGCAAGGCATTACAGTGATAGATAGCGCTATAGGCGGCTTAGGGGGCTGCCCTTACGCACCAGGCTCTACTGGCAATGTAGCATCAGAAGATTTATTATTTATGCTCGAAGGCTGCGGCATTCGCACCGGTGTTAATTTAAATAAACTCATTCAAATTAGCCAGACTTTAACGGAAAAAATAGGCTGTAAAAATACATCGCATGTCAGCTTATCACGAAAACATGATCAGCTGATATGATTTATTTCACAACATTGATACTTATTCAGCTTGCTGTCGATATTGGCCTATGACATAATTTAACGTGAAAAGCAACCTATCTGCCTCATATGTAGTTTTCTGAGGCGTTTGCATCCATACACCCTTATTTTCACCGAGTATTAGCTTTTTGAGATTCGAATTATTTGCTGCCTGTAACCTCAACAGATTCTCTTTTTCTTGCTCTAATATGATTAAGCGTTGTTTTTTTGCTCGAATATTAGCACCTAACGTGTCAGGAGACTCTTCTTTGATCTTATTGTGTAATGTTGTCATCATTATTTTTACTTTCCAGGCATCCTTGATATCCCATGCTTTTTTAAATTGGCCTTCTATGATATCGAGATCTTTCGTTAAAGTTTTATTCTCTCCTTCAATCTCCTTCAAGTCAGATTCAGTCAATTGCAGTATTTCTTCTCCAGTATTAATACTCTTGGAGCTCAATATGACGATATTCTCTTGGAGGTTACGTGCTTTTTCTTCATAAGTGCATGCAAGATTCCGGCATACGTAATCTATTGAAGATTCTTGTTTTTTTAAGAAGTCAAAATAATCGCCTAAATTATCCATGTTAGCATATGTTAACGTGACAGTACTTTTAGCTGGAACTTTTGGTTCCTGAGTAAGAAATGATGTAGCTGATTGATAATGCTGTTTAATTTTAACCGCAGTTTCCTGATTGTCTGAAATCACAGGTTGACTCTGAGGTTGATTTGAATAGCTTAACATTTTAATAAAAAAATCTTTTTTATCTACAAGTGCTTTCTCTTCTTTCTGTAACATTATTTTTTCATTAGTACTCTTCGTTTCTTGATTATTCATAACTTGTACAACATGCTGGATATCCCTTCCTGATGCTTTTGCCTCGTTTCTTAATACTTGTTTTTGTTTTAATCTTACTTCATCTTTTTCTTTCAGTTTGTCTAATTTTACTTTCAATACTTTATGACTTTCGTTCAATTCATAAATGTTTGCTTGTACAAAAGACATTTCATCAGATACAGCATCATAAAATTCATCGTCATCATCAATATAAACATCTAAATCAGTAGTATCTATTTGAATTATAGTTTTTGTTAACAGACTTGGACTCTGATAAGCAGAATCTTTTGTTTTGGTTGAACTAGAGTCAACTTTAGATTTTACACTATCTGCACTCTGACCAGATGCTGCACGCTGATTAAAAACTGGGCTATTGTCGCTCGATGACTCAGCTGACAAGCCTTCTTCCGTAGGCTGTGGATTTAATTTTGAACTTGAATTAATATTATACATCAATGACTTCTCCTACTATTAATACATCTAAATCTTATATAAATCACATATCAATATAATATAAAGCCATATTTTTAATAAAAAA
>VSKW01003372.1_pt1 | contig 12096 bp, 11 predicted proteins | sample 4798611 | NCBI WGS metagenome assembly VSKW01 (sample SAMN12179536, study PRJNA552185) | sponge metagenome | biome: deep-sea hydrothermal plumes; feature: spots directly above weak diffusing fluid; material: sea water; isolation source: sponge from the Crane site of a hydrothermal vent ...
CCAGACCCTTGTGCCTTTTGTTCATTTTCTAATGATGGCCGTGCGACAATTTTAATATCAATGGTTTTGATATGGCGCGGATCACCATCGCGAATAACAAATTCTACCTGTTCCCCACTAGGGAATTGATAGGCAAAAATTTCACCCCGCGCCGGCACCCGCCCTGTTATGGCAAAAATCAAGCCGCCCAAAGTATCAACATCGGCTTGCGCCCCAACACCAATAAATGGCAGATGCAAAGCCGCCTCTAAATCGGTTAAATCCATACGCGCCGCCGCTTGCCAATTATGCGGGCTTTTTTGTTCAAGCATTGTTATGGTCGCTTCATCTTCATCTATAATCTCACCGACAATCTCTTCAATCAAATCTTCTATAGTTAGCAAACCATCGGTGCCACCATATTCATCTATCACCAATGCCAAATGAATACGGGTCGTTTGCATTTTCAAAAGTAGATCCAGACACGGCATAGAAGGCGGCACAAATAAAATATCACTGATTAAATCTTCCACGCGCGGTAAGGGTGCCGAACTTTCAGCAGAATCTGGTTCGCGATAATAAGCGGCAATCACCCGCTTGACATTCAACACCCCCAAAGGTTGGTCTAGTGAATCGCGAAAAATAGGCATACGTGTATGGTTCGCCCCCGCAAAGCGCAACATAATCTCATGCGGGCTTGCCTCAACATCTATGGCATCAATATCGGCGCGTGGCACCATCACATCATCAACACGCAAATCACGAAAGCCCAAAAGATTGCGCAACATAGCGCGTTCCTCATGCGAGAAACCAGCCTCATCATCATCGCCTTCTTCCAGCACATCTTCTATGCTTTCACGCAGACTTGTCTCAGGGGTGGTGTGCCAAAAAGATTTCAATCTTTGGACAAGCCAGCCCCCCCAGAGTAAAAGTGTTGGTTTGAGAGAAAATTTTTCCATTAGCACAGCACCTCATTTACATAAGGGTTCGCAATACCAAGCGGTGCCAACAATGTTGCCTCCAATGTTTCCATTTTATGTGCCGCCAATTGCGTATCATGGGTATAGCCCAATAAATGCAAAAGCCCATGCGTGATAAGGTGCAAGGCGCGATGTCTAAAATCCAATTGTGCCATTGCCGCTTCTTCTGCCACGCGTGTGAAAGACACCGCCATATCCCCCAGCACCAGATAAGGGCGCGTGCATAAGGCAGCATTATAGGGCGCCGCTAAATCAAGACTGGGGAATGATAATATATTGGTCGGGGTTTCTTTCTGGCGATAGGTTTTGTTCAAGGCGGCTAATTGTGTGTCATCTGCCAGCAACACACTGACCTCGCCCGCCTTTAAGGAGAGAGCATCCCACAGATAATCAATATGCGCCCGCAATGCCGCCTCGTGTGTTTGCCAGTTTTTAGTTTCTATCTTTATATCTATGACACACTCACTCATTACTCTTGCCTTTTTTTCTTGCCTCATAAGCCGTGATAATCTTGGCAACCAAATCATGGCGCACCACATCGCCTTGTGTAAAGCGCACGATTTTAAGCACATTATCATGTGCCAGCCCCGATAAGACATCAAGCGCATCTGCCAAGCCCGATACTTGCCCTTTTGGTAAATCAATCTGGCTGGGGTCGCCATTGATGACCATATGCGAACCCTCACCAAGCCGTGTTAAAAACATTTTCATTTGCATGGTCGTGGTATTTTGTGCCTCGTCCAAAATGATAAAAGCATTACGCAAAGTGCGCCCACGCATAAAAGCGAGGGGGGCTATTTCAATATCACCACATTCGAGAGCGCGTTCCACCCGTGCGGCGGGCAACATATCGTAAAGAGCATCATAGAGGGGGCGTAAATAGGGATCTACTTTTTCGCGCATATCACCCGGCAAAAACCCTAGCCGCTCCCCCGCTTCAAGAGCGGGGCGCGATAAAATAATGCGCTCCACTTTGCCCGCCAATAATAAAGAAGCCGCCGCCGCCACTGCCAAATAAGTTTTACCTGTGCCTGCCGGCCCCAACCCCAATACCAGCTCATGCGATAACAACGCCTCTATATAAGCGGCTTGATTGGGCGAGCGCGGTATAATATCGCGGTTTTGTGTATGAATGGCTTTGGCTTGCCTATCTTTTACATTTTTTCTGGTTTTAATGGTTTGGCGGTTACCACTTTTATTTTTTTCATCATCTTGGGCAAAGCGCATCGCCCCATCAACATCACCAGAATTAATTGCCGCCCCCGATTCCAGCCGCGCATAAAGCGTCTGCAAGACTTGGGCGGCGGCACGGCAATTGTCAGTGTCGCCCTCCACAAAAACCAGATTACCCCGATTGATGAGTGACACCGACAACACTTGCTCTATGCGTGCCAGATTCTGCCCATGCGCCCCATATAGGTCGGGGAGCAGAAGGTTGTTTTCAAATTCAAGGGATTTTACACCAGAGGTTTGCTTTGCCCCCGACACTTTATTGACCCCCGCTATCTTATTGGAGAGTGAGCCACTCATATTTTATTCCTCATAAGCACTCTTATAATATCATTATTCATTAAGCAGTCGCCCTCTTAAGCTAAAATCACCCGCCGCTTCTATCAGCACGGGGGCACATAATCCATAGAACGCACTTTTTGTGCGCTCGTCAAGGCTCGTATTTTCACTCTTATTTTCGCTCTTATTTTCACTCTTATTTTCACTCTTATTTTTGCTGGCATCATCTTCAGGAAAAGCAACATGCACAGGCTGCAAATAGGGACTACGCCCCGATATTTGATTTTTATGTTTTGAAGCGGCACCTTTATGCTCTGCCTCAAATAAAATGGGTAGCACCCGCCCTATCTGTGCCTCATTAAAGCGACGTTGATGATGGGCAAGGCGCTTTTGCACTTCCCCTAAACGCGCCGCCTTCACATCTTCTGGCACTTGCGCTTCGTGCGCGGCAGCAGGCGTGCCGGGGCGCGGTGAATACTTAAAACTAAAGGCTTGGGCAAACCCCACCTCATCAATCAGCGATAAAGTCGCTTCAAAATCGGCATCGCTCTCGCTGGGGAAACCAATAATGAAATCAGATGATAGCGCAATATCGGGGCGCACGGCGCGCAAGCGCTGCATAATATCTAAATAATGTGCCACACTATGTTGGCGGTTCATCGCTTGCAAGATTCTATCAGACCCCGATTGAATCGGTAAATGTAAATAGGGCATTAGTTTTTCACAATCGCCAAAGACAGCAATCAAATCATCATTCATATCGCGCGGGTGGCTGGTGGTGAAACGCAAACGCTCTATGCCGTCCAATTGCGCTAAGGCGCGTAATAAATCTGCCAGACCCACACCGCTTATCGGGCATTGCCAGGCATTGACATTTTGCCCCAATAAAGTGATGTCGCAGATACCCGCATCACGCAAGCCTTGTGCTTCGGCAATAATCTCATCACGGCGGCGCGAGACTTCTTGACCGCGCGTATAAGGCACAACACAAAATGTGCAAAACTTATCGCACCCTTCTTGTATTGTTAAATAGGCCGCCGCACGTCGGGTTATGAATTTTTTATTTTGTGCCGCTAATGCCGCAAATTTTTCTTGGGCGGGGAAATCTAGACGCATAATCGTCTCGCCCGTCTCTTGATATTTATCAAGCATTGCCGGTAGGTCTTGTATGGTTTGTGGTCCAAACACCATATTAACAATCGGGGCACGGCGCACAATCTCTTGCCCTTCGGCTTGCGCCACACACCCCGCCACACCAATCACCATAGCGGGCGATTTCTCTTTGAGACGCCGCAAACGCCCTAAATCAGAATAGATTTTTTCTGCCGCTTTCTCTCTTATATGGCATGTGTTCAGCACCACAACATCGGCAACATCGGCACTAGCAACTTCTGCCAGACCATGCTCTTGTAAAAGGGCGCCCATACGTTCTGAATCATAAAAATTCATCTGGCAGCCATAGTTTTTAATATAAAATGTTTCGGGCTTCATATCTGCCTCTTACTCTTTTATCGGCATTGGCGCAAGATAACCATACGAAGATTCCGCCTCATCAGCATTTTCCCCAGAATCTACCCCAGAATCTAGAGCCGCCTTAAAAGAATCCGCCGTGCCCATAATCAAATGGTCTAGCCCCAGCCGCATACTTTGATAACATTGACGATTTAAGGCTTTGCGGTCGGTATCTGCCTGCACCGCAATGGCGGGATTAAAAACCATATCAATCGTCAAATTGGGGCATGCCAAAGTATAAAAGAAATGCCGCACAAACCCCACTTGCCCTAACCAACCATAAGGCAGGCGTTGCCCGCGCCCCAATGCCACCCCCTTACCCATTTTATAACAAAGGCTTATCGGTTGCACCAAAACCGCTTTAGGGGCGCTCGTCTGTTCTTGATTTTGTGCTTGCGCGATAGCAATCAAAGGCGCAAAAAAAGTGCCCTTAAATGGCAAGGGAGAAAGCCCCGGGGTCGTGGTCGCTTCAGGAAAGATGAGGATATTATCCCCCGCCAACCAACGTCGATAAAGATTTTGTGTCTCGGCTATAATATGCTTGCCAATCTTGCGATTGACAAAAACACTGCGTTGTAACCGCGCCAATGTTCCTAAAAACAACCAATGGCGCATTTCATCTTTGGCAACAAAACAAATCGGTAAATGCGCCCCCAAAGGAAAAACATCAAACCATGAATAATGATTGGCAACAAAAAATTGGCAGCCCATATCGGCATTGCCAAAAACCCGCACCTCCACCTGCCACGCCCGCAACAAAAGCCTATGAAAGCCTATCGGAATAATTTCGCGCAGAGTCGTGCGGGTAAGAAGTGCCAGACTTTGTAGCACCATAATCAATATCAGTAATGGTATCAGTAGAACAAGGCGATAAATAATGCGCCCATAATCAGCGAGGGTTAATGTCATTTTTTGGTGTCGCTTTTATCTTTTAAGGGCACCCCATAAAGTTCTAGGCGGTGATCAACCAAGCGATAACCCAAAGCCTGTGCCACCCCTTCTTGCAAACGTTCAATCTCATCATTGGTGAATTCCACCACACGACCCGATTTAATATCAATCAAATGATCGTGATGTATTTCAGCCACTGGTTCATAACGTGCTCTGCCATCGCCGAAATCATGGCGGGTTAAAATCGCCGCCTCCTCAAACAGACGCACCGTGCGATAAACTGTGGCAATGGAAATATCCTTATCTAAAAGGGACGCGCGACGATGCACTTCTTCTACATCAGGGTGGTCTTGCGATTGCGTTAGCACTTGCGCAATAACCCGCCTTTGCGCGGTCATACGCAAACCCGCTTCGCTTGCCAATGTTTCAATATCACGAACTTTTTTATCTTTTGTCATAGGCTTTTATACCAAAAGGGGGCGACAAGGGCAAACACACCAAATGCCGCTCTTATAAACCCTCTTCACAAACACAGAACCATAAGCAGCGCATCACTATCGCCATAATAACCCGCCCGTAATCCATTTTCACAAAACCCAGATTTTTTATATAAAGCCCGTGCCGCGCGATTATTAGCCGCCACTTCTAAATGCACCTTTTTTATTTTCTCTCTTTTCATTTCTTTAAGCGCCGCACAAAGCACCCGATAGCCCCACCCTTGCTTTTGGTGGGTCGGGCAAACTGCTAAAGTTAAAATCTCTGCCTCGTCTGCCACTTGTTGCCATAAGATAAAACAAGCCTCATCGCCCAAAACAAAATGCGTGGGTTTTGCCAGTAATGTTAAAAAAGTGTCGGGCTGCCAGCCCTTTGCCCCAAATGCCGCCTGATGTAGGACAGCACATTTTTCAGCCGATAATTTATTATCCATATTATGCAAATCCTCTATACCAAGCCCTAGACGAAGCCCTATGCCAAGCGGGGATATTTGCTTTTATCAGGCAAAGTCGCATCGGGGGAGCGCAAATAAAGTGGTGCCACAGGGGTGGGGGCAGACTCTATTATCGCCTGCCAAACAGAAGGCTGCCACGCCAGCGCATGGCGCACCACTATTTCTGCTTGCGGATAATCAACGCTATGGCTCGCCACCAGAAAATCATACGCGGCAAATGCCGCTTTGCCTGTGCCCATAATATAGAACTTATCAATATCTAATGTGCTTTGATAATGCTGCGCCGTTTTTAATAATTGTGTCGCCGATAGTGCTTGTGGGGGCGTCAATGCTGTGCCGGTTTGGTGAAAAAACTGCGTATAAAAAGTATCACGCCGTGCATCAACGGCAACAATCATCGGTCTATCAGTTTCATTTGAAAAAGTGCGGTTGAGCATCATCGCTGTCAATGTGCCATAAGGCACAAGTGGTTTATCCCATGCCAATGCCAACCCCGCCATTGCCGATAACCCGACCCGCACCCCTGTGAAACTGCCCGGTCCATTTGTGACCAGCAGATAATCAATCTCACTTCTTTTCGTGGGCGAGGCTTTTATCTGTGCTTCATCAAGCACTTCTTCCAGAAGCGGCATAAGGGCTTCGGCATGACCTTTTGTCATAGATTGCAAGCGACTGATAATACCGCCTTTATACGCTAATGCCACCGAGCAAGCGGCTTGCGTGGTATCACAGGCGAGAATAACATTCATGATGTAAGCCCTAATAATCTCCCGAATAATTTCCCTAATAGTCTCCCGAATAATTTAGAGAACGGCACGGACTTCGCTGACTTGTGGCACATAATGTTTGAGCAGATTTTCTATCCCCCCTTTGAGGGTCTGGGTGGCACTGGGACACCCGGCACACGCCCCACGCAAATGCAAAGACACAACGCCATCATGGAAGCCGTGAAAAACAACATCGCCACCATCTTGGGCGACGGCGGGGCGCACGCGTGTATCTAATATGTGTTTGATGGCTTTGGTTATCTCATCATCTTCATCATTATTTTCATTGGCGTTTTCATCATTGTCTGGTGGGGCGGCGGCAGAAACATCTGCCATAATGGGACGCGCCGCCACAAAATGCTCCATAATCGCCGACAATATAGACGGCTTGATATGTTGCCATTCGTGCGCTTCATCTTTTGTGACCGCAATAAAATCTTGCCCGAAGAAAACACCGACAATCCCTTCTATGGCAAATAAATTTTGTGCCAAAGGCGATGCCACTGCCGTTTGGCAATTGGGGAAATCTTGTGGCGGGGCTTCCCCCATAACCGCACAGCCCGGCAAAAATTTTAACGCCGCAGGATTGGGGGTGTCTTGTGTTTGGATAAACATAATCTATTCCTTTTCTCTATTATCAGTTGCGCCGATGTTTAGGTAAGCGCATCTATTTCATCATCGCTAAGGGCGCCGGGCACAATCGTTATAGGCACATTAAACCCTGAACGCCCCTGCGCCACTGCTGAGACCAACGGCCCCGTATCATTGGAATCCGACACCGCCGCCCCGACCACGCCTGATGCCAACACCAAAGTGGATATCGTATCATCCTCGCCAATGAGGCGCATAATCTCTTCATCAGCCGCCCCCTCGCGGAGATAAGTTTCGGGGCGGTCGCCGCTTAAAATCTCTACCAATGTTGCCGCCTCTTCTAAAATACGAGACGCTTCGCCATGCGCTTCTTCTTTCATAAGCGTGCCGACCCCTAGCCAATGCTCAAAGCCTTCATTCTCTATCACCAATAATAAAACCACCTTGCCACCCGTGCCATGCGCGCGCCGTGCCGCAAACCGCAAAGCCGCAAGATATTCGGGAGTGCCGTCTATCAAGACCAAGAATTTTCGCGCTAAATGTTTGTTAATATCCATTATCTCAAATTTTGTTTTAAGTATGTTTCAGTCATGCTTTAACCATGCCATAGATTAAGCACCAATCAAACCCAAAAGACGCCGCACATCAACCATCGTTGCCTCGCCAATGGCGCGCGCGCGTGCCGCCCCTGTCGCTAATATCGCATCAAGAGCCGCCGCATCCGCCATAAGGCGGCGCATCTCATCCCCCAAAGGGCAGATCCTATCTATAAGGCGGTCGCTTAAATCTGCTTTTAAGGCGGCAAAAGATTGTCCGGCAAAATGCTCTATGCTTTGTGCCATTGCCATATCCGCAAGGGCGGCATGCAAACTCAAAAGATTATGGGCTTCAGGGCGGGTTTCTAAGGCTTGGGCATTATCGGGTAGAAAATCAGGGTCGGTCTTGGCTTTTTTGATTTTACGCGCAATGGTATCGGCATCATCGGTCAGCACAATACGCGAGGCGGCAGAGGCATCAGATTTACTCATTTTCTTTGTGCCATCACGCAAAGACATCACCCGCGCCGCACGGCTTTGGATAAGCGGTTCGGGCACAGGAAAAAAGTCTTCTCCTGTGGCACCTGTGGCATAATCATTATTAAACTTTTGCGCTATAGCGCGTGCTAGTTCTAAATGCTGCTTCTGGTCATCACCGACTGGCACATGGGTGCTGTGATAAAGTAAAATATCCGCCGCCATCAAAATAGGATAAACATAAAGCCCGACCGAAGCGCGTTCTCTATCTTTGCCAGCTTTTTCTTTGAATTGCGTCATCCGCGAGAGCCACCCCACACGCGCCACACATTCTAACATCCATGCCAATTCGGCATGCTGCGGCACATGACTTTGGGCAAACACAATATGTTTATTCGTATCAATACCTGCCGCAATGAAGGCGGCTGCCACTTCGCGACTATGGGCGGCGATAGTGGTCGGGTCGTGGGCGGCAGTCATAGCGTGTAAATCCACCACGCAATACAGACATTCATGGCTGTCTTGCAGAGCGACAAAATGTTGAATCGCCCCCAAATAATTACCAAGATGCAACCCACCAGTCGGTTGCACCCCTGAAAACGCCCGCTTGATATGAGCCCCCTTGATAGGAACCCCCTTGATAGAAAATTGTTGTGATGATGAATCTGACATAGTTTCTCTTTATCTGTTTCTTATGCTTGTCGCAAGTTTTTCCAATCGGTGCGCCGTAGCCCGCGCAATAAAAAGACCAACACAAGAAAGACCACCAATGCCGCCCCGATAAGCACGCATAAGCCGCCAATACCCGCCACACGCCACTGCCATTGTCCGAGAGGCCCGACGGCATCACTTAAAAATGTCGGCGTGAAAAACCATAGTGCCCCCCCATAAACAAACCCCGCCATAGCTGAAGTCGCCAAGACTTGAGCGAGGATTTGTAAGCCCATACGCCCCGATATATGCCAGATGTCGCGCCTATAAAGACGCCATAAGGCGAGCACCACATTCACCCAAGCGGCAACACTTGTGGCAATGGCGATAGCGATATAGCCATAGTGCGGAAATAGGCTGAGCGATAAAGTGATATTGACCCCGACACTGATGCTGCTATCTATTAAAGGCGCACGAGTATCTTGATGGGCAAAAAACACGGCTTGTAAGGGGCGCAATAAAATAAAAGCCGGCAGCCCAAAGCAGAATATCTGCACGGCAGTGGCGACCGCCAAACTATCAGTGGTGCTAAACACCCCGCCTTCAAATAACAGGCGGGTAATCGGCACAGCCAAAACAAATAACCCCGCCGCCGCCGCTAGGCTTATGGCGCAAGCGATGAGCCAGACATTATTGAGGCGTTGGCGCACGGCGCCTTTATCACCAATCAGGCGAGATAGATCGGGCAATAACACGATAGATAATGCCCCGCCCAGCAATGCCAGCGGCAATTGATAAAGGCGGTCGGCATAATAAAGCCATGCGGCAGCGCCAGATTCAGCAGTGGCAATGGCGGTGCCGATAAGCAAGTTTATTTGCCCGACCCCGCCTGCCAAAATACCGGGCATGGCAAGGCGGAAGAAGCGGCGTTCGTGCGGTGCCTCTTTTAGTCCCCTTTTAAGATTCCACAAAGTCGCTAGGCTAAAGGGCACCCGCCACCCCGCCCGCACAGCCGCCCAATAGACGACCATGAATTGCAACACCCCCGCCACCGCAATACCGACAATGATAAAGTCTAATATATTATTATCAAAGGGGGCGTTGGTATGGGTGGCGCCATTGATATAAGCCAACCCCATAGCGATAATAAAAACGACATTGAGTAATATCGGGGCAAGGGCTGCCACAATAAAACGCCCCGACACATTTAGACACGCCCCAAAAAGCGACAATAGCGAGATAAAAAACAAATAAGGAAAAGTAATCCGTGCATAAAACACACTGGCAGAAAACTTTGTCGGGTCATCAACAAAGCCCGGCGCAATCAGGCGGATAATATCTGTCATAAAAATCTCGGCAACGATAACAAGCACCAATAAAGTCAATGTCAATATCGTTAAAATACGGCTAGCAAATTGTAGCGCTTCCCGATTGATTGTTTTTTGTCCCGCCAAACGCTCGCTCAATAGCGGCACGAAGGCGGCATTAAATGCCCCCTCACCAAACAGGCGGCGAAACAGGTTTGGCAGGCGAAAGGCGACCACAAAAATATCTGCCGCCGCCGATGCCCCCAAGACTTGCGCCAATAACACATCACGGACAAAGCCTGTTATACGACTAGCGAATGTGGCACCACTGACCGATACCATTGCCGATAAAAAAGAATACCGCATCACGCTCTTATACCCTTTTTTGGGGCAACACTCTTTTTTGGGGCGAGGCGGGTTTTAGGGGCGGGGCGGGTTTTAGGGGCGACACTTTTTATTTTACGATGGCTGCGTTTGTGTTCTGCCTCATCAATAACACGATTGAGGGTGCGGGTGATATGTGCCATACGCAGCGGCGCTGTGATTTTAGCACCACTGACATCTTGCACATAAAAGACATCAACGGCGCGTTCGCCAAACGTGGCAATCCGTGCGGCAATAATCGTCACATTAAGGGTGAATAATGTTTGCGCACACGCATAGAGCAAAGCAGGGCGATCAAGGGCGCTGACTTCTATCACGCTCGCCTCGTCTGAGATATTATTATAAAGACGCACATGGGCGGCGCCATCAAAGGCATCTAGTTTTTTGCCACGCCTAAGATTGGCGGTGGGGATTTTTTGCGGCGCCTTATCTCTTTTATTCATAAGGTTATTATGGCTCAGCATAGATTTTATATTCTTTTTGAGCTCACGCTTTTGGGGCGGCTGTAATGCTGCCCCGATTATTTCTCTGCTTGCGCTGGTCTCGCTAGAGCGGGCTGTCGTGCCTGTTATTTGTCTATCATCGCGATAATGGACATAAAGTGTATCCACTGCCACCCCATCACTGGTGGTCATAATGCGGGATTCAAATATAGTAAGCCCCGCCGCAGCACACGCCCCCGATAATTGTGCAAATAAACCCGCATGGTCTGGCCCGATAAATGTGAGACAAGAATAATTATGCGTCGGCTCATCTATAATATCTATGACGCTATCATTATTGGCACGACTAGGACTAGCAGAGAATTTGCGCAATAAATTACGATGATATAAATGCGTGTCGGTGCTAAAGGTTAGCCAATAATGGGGTTGGAAACGTTGCATATAAGCAGCGATTTCTTTTTGTGATTTTTTTGTTTTATTCTTCTTCCCTATCGCACTGACAAATGCTGCTTGCGCTTCTAGCACGCGCAAATGGCGCGGTGGCACAAACCCATCACCCGCCAGCACACTTTCTGCCTCGCCATATAATGTGTGCAATAAACTAGCCTTCCAAGGGTTCCACACCCCCGGTCCCACCGCTTGAATATCCACTTGTGTGAGCACAAATAAATGTTGCAGGCGTTCGCGCGTTTGCACCCGTGCTGTAAAATCTTCAATCGTGCGGCGGTCAGATAAATCACGCCTTTGGGCAACATCACTCATCAATAAATGCTCGCGCACCAGCCAAACAATTAAATTTGTTTCTTCTTTTGAAAACCCAAATCGCGGGCTAAGTTTTTGGGCAATCCGCGCGCCGGCTTTTGAATGGTCTTCAAGGCGCCCTTTGGCAATGTCATGCATTAAAACCGCAAAATATAACAGACGGCGATTAACTTGCTTGCTCTTTAATAAATCAAATGCCAAGATTTCGGCGGCTTCCTCTTTTTTAGTTTTATTTTTTTCCATATCATTTAATAAACCAATGGCGCGTAATAAATGCTCATCGGCTGTGTAATGGTGATACATATTAAACTGCATCAAAGCGACAATACGCCCAAAAGACGGAATAAAACGCCCCAAC